>FUFK010041745.1_pt1 | contig 39336 bp, 67 predicted proteins | sample 1021851 | NCBI WGS metagenome assembly FUFK01 (sample SAMEA51879418, study PRJEB19060) | metagenome
GGATGGACTGAAGAAGAAATTAAAAATCTCGGTTTAGACATGTTAGGTTTTGTTTCTTACTTTAGATTAAATGAAGTAGATTTGATGGACAGAGTAAGAGTTAAATATTGTTCAGATTTTCAAATCTTGGCTCATGACATGTACGGAATAAGTCAAGGAGATAAATCCATGTTATGTAAATGCACGGGTTATAGAAAACATATTTAAAAAAAATAAATCAGGATGGATTTTTTTTCTGTCCTGATTTTTTTAAATTTGTCAAGAAAATTTTTTACAATATTTTTTTCGAGAAAATTTCTCGCATAATCAAATCACAAAAATTCACTAATACTACTATTACAATAAATTGCTCCCCATATTATTTTTGTAAATATAGAAAACTAAAGGAATATGACCTTTTGACCCCCTAAAGTATTTGACTTAATTAATTTCGATTGTTTTGACTATACATGATTTAGGTATGGTTATACTGTTACCGAAGCTATCTATTTCTAGTCTATCTGATGAGGCGAAATCTGTAGCGAGAGTAATCGATTCTTTACATTCACTTATGATGTGTCCTGTGCTTATACAGAGGGCGAGTTGCTGGTTGTCTGCTTCTGTGATAGGTGTCCATTCACATGATGACTGAGCATCTAGCCAATGGATGCAGACATGTCGGTACTTAACTCTCAAAATCCACTACTCCTTTTGGAGAAAAGGGTAGGTGGTATTATTTTTGACAATGGCGAAAGTTTGCTTTTCATTATCATTTTATTAATATATAATAACATCATGCCAACTTATACAACAGTAGATAATGTTTTAGATTTATACCCAAGAGTAGGAAGCCTAAGCACAGTATCATCAAGTTCTATAGCTTTCTTCATAACTCAGGCAGAAGCCGAAATAAATGGGCATCTAATTAATAATTACACATTACCATTTCCAAATGGTGCACCTATAATCGAAACATTGGCTACAGAATATTCTTTGGTCAAAATTTTAGAAAGATTCTTTACTCAAGAAGTTGGAAGTCAAAATGCTTGGGTGTCTGGCAGAAAAGAAGCCGTGATGGACTATTTAACTAAAATAAATTCGGGAGACATTGGAATTGTAGATAATTCACTAGCGATTATTACTTACAATGCAGGAGACACAATTCACTCCAACACAATGGAGTACAATCCTACATTTACTATGCTTAATTCTACTCTACAGCAAATTGATTCTGACAGATTAGATGATGAGCTAGATGCAGTTGAATTAGAAGAGTACAATCCAGCACTTTACTAATGCCACTTATACAATCAGATTTAATGACTTTGTTACAAGATATAAACTATGAGTTTGTTGATAGAATGAGAACAAGCACACTTGAAAGAAAAAATTTACAAATTTTAGGCGAACTTGTTTATGAAATGGTTTCAAATGTAACACTTGGTATCAATGGTGATGGCAGTCCTATGGATTATGATGATATGAGCCAATGGGAACAATGGAAAGCTAAAAATGGTTATTTAACTGGTCCATACAAATATACTGGAGAAGCTCAAAGACCAGAGCTGCCAGGTTCAAATGAAACTTGGTATACTTTCTATGATTTTGATGAAATTGGAATTGAAGGTATGTCGTACACTATAGAGTTAGAAGTTAACAAAGGTTGGAATCCAATACCTGATGACTACAGAGCTCAAATTATTGCAGAAGATATTTATGAAGCACATTTTAGAAGAGTAGGTTTTGAGTAATGGCGATAATTGATTACACGGGAATAGAAAACGAAATAAAAACTCTTTTGCTTAACGATTCAAGAACTTCTAGTTTTGGTGGCAGAAATACAACAATTGATGTTGAAGGTGAATTTATTTTAAACGAAAACACTTGTCCTTACATTGCTATCTTTTTAGATTCTTACGATACACTTGCAGACACAGAAACTATTGGTGGTTCAAAACCTTATCTAACAAGATTGAGTATTCAAGTTTGGATGTATGATTTTAGTTTAGAAAATGTACCTGGCTCTACTAACAGAGATGTAATGTTGGGTAAAGTAAAAGAAGTTTTAAAAGATAATAAAACTTTAAATAACAAAGTTCTTTATTGGAAATTTGGACCTGGAAGATTCCAAAACAAACAAAATACTACTGGACTTGGGTTTTTTAAAGGTGTATCATTAATACTAGACTGTGAGGTCAAAGAATAATGAAGATAAAATTTATTGTAGATGGATTAGAAATAGCTGGTTTTGGAGTAGCAACAAAAGGAAAAGAAATTGATGTTCCTGATGTAGTTGGCAAAAGTCTTGTCAATGAAGGTATTGCAAAAGAACTAAAAGCTAGTAAAATAAAAAAAGAAGAACCTAAAGAGGTTGAAGGAGAGTAAACAATGGGCTACGGAATCGGTGGACATTTAGCAATATCAGAACAAAATTCAGTAGGAACACCAACAACGAATTATATTTATATTCCGTTTGTTTCAGAATCTCTCACAGAAAATATTGAACAACTACAATCAGAAAGTTTAAAAGCAGTTTATGACCAACCTAATCAATTAGAAGGAATAAATAATGTAACTGGAGACATTGTATTTGAACCACATCCAATTTATCTAGGACACTTTTTAAGAGCTGTTACAGGACAAGCTACATCAACATTGGTTACATCAGCTTATAATCATGAGTTTGTACCAACACAAACAGACTTTGATGACAATTTTGCATTAAGACCTTTTTCAATTAACTTGTTTAAAAATGTAGGCTCTGCTTATCAGTATACTGATGCTATGATTCACACACTTGCAATTGAAATTACTGCTGGTGGAATTATCAATGCAACAGCAACAGTTCATGCTAGAGGTTCAGCTTTAATTGACCCAACAACTGCTAGTTTCATAACAGCAGACCCATTCACTTGGAATGAAACATCTTTACAAGTAGGTGGTTCAGCTAATGGTGAATTTGAATCAGCAACAATTACAATCGATAATCCGATAGAAGGTATTCCAACTCTTAATGGAGAAAAAACACACGGCAAAATAAAAAGAACAGGATTTAGAACTGTTACTGTAGCTGGAGACCAAGACTTCTCATCACAAGCCGAATACAACATATTTAGAGCACAAACTAGACAAAGGTTCTTGTTTACTATAACTGGAGACAACATTGGTGGTTCTGCAAACAACGAAATCACTATAGATGTTCCACAGTGTAATTATTCTACATTCTCTGCTCCGATAGGTGGACCAGGTAGAATCACTGCTTCTTATGAAGGTAATGGTGAATACGATACTTCTTCTAGCTATGCTATTAGATACACACTAACAAATACATTATCAGCTTATTAAGCTGGGAGGGAAACTCATGAAGTTCAATATCAAAGACAAAGAAATTAATGTCGAACCTGCAACACTAAGACAAATTTCAGAACTAGAAAAATCTATTGGCAATATCAGTACATTAGGAACTGAAAAACCTGTAGAAAGTATTTTAAAAGTTTTAGAAGTTATTTTAGCAAAACCTGAAAATGCAGAAGTTACTATGGATTGGGTTCTTGACAACTGTAGTATGTCAGAACTTGAATCTCTTGGAGATGTGGTAACTCATTTTTTAGGGGTAAGCACGACCGAGAACACACCAGATTAATACAACTTATAGATTTCTTCGCTACCTACTATCGTTGGTCAAAAGATGATGTCATGCAATTAACTACTGATGAAATTAATCAGCTACATGGTATAATTACGAAACGAGAGCGACAAAAAGCTAGGAAGGGCTAATGGCAGTAGAAGTAAACATCAAAACGAATTTTGCTAAATTCAATAAAGAAATAAAAGAAAATGCTCAATTCATATCAAGACTAGACAAAAGATATGCTGTATTAGAAAAAACTTATCAAAGATTAGTTGGTAGACAAAAAAGATTAATTGATGGCTTTGACAAATTCAATCATAGATTAACAATTGGTGGAAACACCATTTCTAAATACGACAGAAATGTAAACAAAACACAAAAGTCATTTACTAAGTGGCGAACTTCAATTATCAATGCTCACAAAGCAATGAGAACTCTACATGCAACACCAACTAATTTANNTAAATTAACTAAACAAGTTGATANATATAGAGNTNCACAAGAAAGAGCAACGGCAGCAGTATTNAAACATAGAANAGCANTACAGCNAACAAGATTAAGTCATGANNTNTTTTCTGATACTTTAAGAAAAGTTAGATTTATGNTNCTNGGNGTNATTGCTTCTTTNGCNACAACAANAGTNTTACAGTTTGCAGATTCTACACAAAGGATAGAAAACAGATTAAGNCTATCATTAANACCTGGTCAAAAGCTAGAAGATTTGATGGGCAAAATTGGTGCTGTCGCAAAAAGGTCAAGACAACCTCTTGAAGCAACAGCAGTTGCTTTCTTTAGAATACAACAAGCTGCTTCAAAATTAGGANTAACNCAAGACCAAGTNATTAAAGGTACAGAGCTTTTTAACAAAAGATTAACAATACAAGGTGCTACAGCTCACGAAGCTCGTTCTGCTCTTTTACAGTTTTCTCAATCTCTACAAGCTGGAAGATTATCTGGTGATGAATTTAGGTCTATTTCTGAGATTCTTCCAAGTATTTTAGATGACTTGGCTACGGCAACAGGTAGGTCAAGAAAACAACTTAAAGATTTAGCTGCTCAAGGTAGATTGACACCAAGAATTATGTTGAAGGCATTGTTTGACAATGCAAAAAGAACTGAAGAACTTTTTGAAACTACCAATGTAACGATTGCTCAAGGTTTTAATATTGTAGCGACACAAGCAACTTTAACATTTGCAGAAATGATGAAGCAAGACCATGTTGCAAAAGCAATCAAAAATTCTTTCATTGCTTTAGCAGATGTAATAGATTCTTTAATAAAAGGATTAGATGTTGCAATAAAAGCTCTAGTGATAGTTTTTGATAACTTAAATATAATTTTAGCAGTAACAATAATTAGATTTAGAACACTTATTAAAATGAAACTTTTAAGATTGTTTACAGCTTTAACTGCTGCAACTGGTGGATTAACAAAAGCATTTAGAATTTTTAATTTAGTATTGAAAAAGAATCCACTTATATTGGCAGCATCTTTACTTATAGCTTTTCCAGGAATATTGAAAAGAGCAGCACAATCAATGGGCTTATTTAAAGAAGAAGTCGATAAAACAAATGACAGTTTAAAGGACATGCCGATACCAGATTTGATTCAAGCACTTAGCGAACAGTTTGGTGAAGCATTTTTAGACCAATTCCAAAAATTTACATTACAACTCGGTGATGCAGCAAAAGAACTTGGTAAACAAGTTTCTGATGCTTTGACAACTGCTTTTGAAGAAGTAGGTCGAGCTATTGTTGGTGTAATAAGATATGGCGAAGATTTTAAAAGAACCTTTGTGGACATTGCTCTTGCATTAGAAAGAGCTTTATATGAAGCAATTGCTAACATAGCAGTAAGAGCAGCTCTTGATATGATTGTAGAAAAGTTAAAAGAGATTTTTGGTAATAAAGAAAAAGAAGAAGATAAAACTTTAAATCGTACAAAACAACTTACTGGTGAATATGAAAAGATGAAAAATCTTTCTCAACAAATCGAAGAGAACATGATGAATGCTGCTAGGTCAAATCCATTGGCTTCAATAGGAGTTCGAGGAGAGAGACAAGGTCCTCCAACACAATTACAACACAAACTAAGGTCTGGAACTGTAGGAAATTTCTTAAAAAGCATACCAGGAAGACTAACACCAGCAGCTCATGCTTCGGATATAGTTTCTGGTGCAACACCATTTAACTTTGGTGGAGGTGGAGGTAGTGTATCTGGTTTAGGTATAACTGCTGGTGCAGCAGCATTTGGTGTACCACCAGCATTTTCACAACCACTTGCAGATATGTTTGGAAGCAAGATAGATGGTTTAGGTAAAGACTTATTAGGTGGCATAGTACCAGAACTTAAAAATGGTCCAGGAAAAATCATAGGTAAGTTAGGCTCAGTTCAAAGTGTTTTAAGTGGTGATTTAAGTGGATTAGGAAGTATCTTTACTGGTGGCTTTTCAAATCTAAGTGGCATCATGGGTGGTTTGGGAGGTATACTTGGTGGTGGTGGCATAGGTGGCATCTTTAAAAAAGGTAAAAAACTACTTGGCTTTGCAGATGGTGGTAGACCTCCAATGGGTGTAGCATCATTAGTAGGCGAACAAGGACCAGAACTATTTGTACCAGACACACCAGGAACAATTGTACCAAATGGTGGTATGGGTGGAACTGTGGTAATTCAAAAACTAGAAATCATGCCTGGAGCTAATGTAGACCAAGCACTTGTAGACAAGCCAATGACATTCTGGGTAGACTTAACTCAAGAGAAGATTTTACCAGCTCTAAATGCTTTAGGACAAGCTGGTAATACAACAACTCTACAATTTAGAGGTAACAGATAATGGCAATGCTACTAGGACTTCCAAATTCAAGCTACATAGATTTAACTGATATAGCTGGATATGGATATACATTTGATAAGCAATACGACAAGAAAGATATCAGAACAAAAGGTGGTAAGTTATTTACATACATAACACCTGCTTCTACATTTAGAAGATTTAAAATACCAACTACATTTGTTACATCATCTGATGTATCTGTAATAAACTCTTGGTTTAGCACAGGAACAAATTTAAGATTTATAGAAGATAACACTTTCGCTAACAGTTACTATGATGTTAGAATAGTAGGAACTTCTGAGCCCCACAATAAGTTTATACAACCTTATTTTAGGCAATTTTATTCAGGAGAGATAGTTATAGAAACTATATGAGCGATAATAAAATTTCAGCATTGATATGTATTATAGGTGGTATATTGTTAATGCTTATTGGAATAGATTATATATTAAGGTAGAATTTAGCTATGGCACATATTTATGATACAGGAAGGCAATATTTAGCAAGTGGCAGTATAAACTTAGCCACAGCAACAATTGGTGTAACACTTGTTAACACAACACTTTATACATTTAATGCAGGACATGATTTTTTAAACGACATTCCTGTAGCAGCTAGAATCGCAACTAGCTCATTATCAAATGTAGCTGTAGCATCTGGAAGATTAGATGCTGACAATTTAAACATTGCTACAGTTGCAGTTAATTCTGTAATAAATGGTATGGTGTTATTTGTATCAACAGCAGATTCATCTACAAGTCCACTATTATTTATCCAGAGTGAAGGCACAGGGTTTCCACTAACTCCAGATGGTGGAACAGTTACTATAACTTTCCCAAGTTCAGACCCCTTCATNNTGAAGGTGTAACATGGCATTACAAGGATTAGCAAATAACAATTTAGGAGCAGTAGAATTATTAGATGAAACTATTGTTGCATCTGGTACATCTTCGATTACATATGATGGTATTTTTGATAACGATAAGTTTGCATATTACACATTTAATCTAAATGAAACAATATTAAATGACGGCAGTTTTAATTTATCAATCTTTCATAGAGGTGGTGGCTCAACTTTATTTGGTAGCACAACAACTTATAATGCAAGAATTGCAGGTAGATTAGGAAGTGCAATGACTTTGAATACAGATGGATTTACATTATCTAATGGTGAAATAAGACTTGCAAATTATTTTCCTGGCATTACAAACTCAACATCAGCTTGTATTCATGTCAAGTTTGACATTAAACCATTCAATCCACAGTCAACTATTCATGGATTTATGTCTGGTAAAACACATGATAATTTTTATGACATTTTTAATAGTTATGGCACAATTGACACTTTAGGCACAGCAGTTGATGGAATCACACTTGGTTGGACTGAAAGCAGGTTTTGGACAAGTGGTCAAGTTCAAGTATATGGAGTGAAAAGAGATGTCTAGGTCAAAAGAAGAAATTAGAGAATCATTAGTAAATGAACAACCCACTTTCAAAATTGTTAATGGCGAAAAGGTTGAATTAACTGATGAAGAAAAAAATAAAATTTTAGAAGATGCAGTAAACAGTATTTACGACAGGGAGAACACAGAGTAATGGCAGTAGCAGGTGCGATAGGAATTATAACAGCAGATGAAATAGCCAATGAAGCTGTAACAAATGATAAGTTAGCAGGTAGCATTGCAAATGCTAAATTAGTTAATGATAGTGTTACAGTTAATGGTACAGAAATTGATTTAGGTGCTTCACAGACAATTACAGCAGGTAAAATTTTACAAATTGTTACAAGCANTAAAACAGATACNTTTTCAACAACTTCTCCNGCNGAAACNGCTTTTGTNGATACTGGATTNTCAGTAGCNATNACACCATCAGCAACAAGTAGTAAAATACTAATTCTTTGGAATGTAATGACTGGCTCAAGTGCTGCTAATGTCAATTATATAAGATTATTACGAGATTCTACTGCTATTGCATTAGGTGATACATCAAGCACTAGGGTAAGAGTTACACAAGCACAAGGTGGCAATTATCCTACTTACAAATCTGATAATGTAGCTGGACAATTTTTAGATACACCATCAAGCACAAGTGCTTTGACATATAAAATAGCTTTAGCAAGTAATGGGACAGCAACTTCGTATATAAACAGAAATCAAAGAGACCATACAACCACAAATGATGAAGATGCTAGAGGTGTTTCAACAATAACAGCGATGGAGATAGCAGGATAATGGATATAATATCAGCAATCTTAGCTTTAGACCCAAATGCACAAGTAAGTGTAAATGGCGAAAGTTTGGATGGTATTACATGGCATGATGGTAATCCAAATAATATTACCAATGACCAGATAACTGCAAAACAAGCAGAGCTTCAAGCAGATTATGATGCAAAGCAATATCAAAGAGATAGAGCAAAAGAATATCCAAGTATCGAAGACCAATTAGATGACTTATATCACAATGGTATTGATGGTTGGAAAACAACTATCAAAGCTGTAAAGGACAAATATCCAAAGGAGTAGAAAATGCCTATAGCAGGAAGATTAGATAGAATAGAAGATGGAACAGTAACAACAGCAAAATTAGTTGATGATGCTGTTACATTAGCAAAAACTGAAACTGCTATTGATGATAATATTCCATTAGCTTGGGTATCTTTTAAAGGAACAAGTACAGTTACTATTGAAGATGATTTTAATGTTTCATCAATTACAGATAATGGAACTGGAGATTATACAGTTGTTTATACATCTGGTTTACCAAATGATGATTATTGTTGTGTTGGAATGTCAATGAGAGATAGTGATAATATTTCTGCATTATGTATGAAAGGTGATGCAAACCCAGCAAGTTATAAAAGAACAGAATCAGTAAGACTATCAAATAGAGATAATGCAAATAGTTCTGTAGATGCTGCAAATGTATCAATAGCTTGTTTTAGTACATCATAAGAGGTATATTAAAGATATGTCAAAAGTTATAATCTATAATCAAGAAAACGGAATTATGGCAGTATGTGTACCAGCTAACAATTCTGGACTGACTGTAGAAGAAGTTGCTGCAAAAGATTGTCCAGAAGGAGCAAAAATTATAGATAAAACAGACCTAGATACACTTGATAATGATTTTAGAAATGCTTGGACATGTGATGGTGACATGAATCCAACAGTAGATATGACACTTGCTAAAGATGTTTGGAGAGATAAGATTAGAAGGGCAAGAAAACCTAGACTAGAAGAATTAGATATTCAGTATATGAGAAAACAAGAAGCAGGAGAAGATACTTCTGCAATAGTAGCAACAAAAAATAAATTAAGAGATTTCCCAGCAAAAGCTGAAATAGAATCAGCTTCTACAGTTGAAGAACTTAAAGCAATATGGGATAATGATTTAGGAGATAAGTAATGGCACAAACAGTAGTAGCAACAGGAGCTCAAGCAATAAGTGGAACAACAACAGTTTTTTCAACTGCTGTAGCTGGTATTTACTCAGCATTGATAGACTTAACTCCTATGGTTTCTGGAGCTAACATCAACATTAATGTAAACAATTGCACAATTGTTGCATCTGGAAACAAAGTTGTTACAAGAGATAACTTTAGTGGAGTTCAAGCTGAACCAATGTTTTTTGCTCCACCAATGCACACAAACAAAGGCTACAGTATTACGATTGTTTTAAGCTCTGGTACTGGACCTACTGTGCCTTTTGAAATTACCCAATTCTAAATCATAGTATATAATTAATCTATGCTTGGAAGTTTCGCTGGTACATATAGAGCTCAATCAACTTATCATTTCATACCAAAAGATAAGAAAAGCAGAACACCTTCGTTAGAAGAATTTTCGCATTATTACAATCTTCCAGAAGAACATAAAACTCTAAAGACTGGTTACTGGCATAAAAATCCATATCTATATTATATTCCAGGCGAAGGAGCATTAGCACCAACTGGTGTCGATTTTGGCACAACAGCTGGAGAGCCAACACTTGCAACATCATTTGAAGGTTTAAGTCCTACAGGTGTAGACTTTGCATCTGCTGTGGGTGAGCCAACTATACTGCTTACCACATCTGAATCTCTAATACCTACAGGTGTTGATTTTGAATCAGCAGTAGGTTCATTAGCATTATCTAGGGGTGCACTGCCACTCGGAGTTGACTTAGAAACAGCAGTAGGCTCTGTAATAGTTAGCACTATAGTAGAAAGCAAATGTAGATTAGGTCATGAACTAACACCATTCTTTTTGAATGAGCAACAATCTACAAATCCTCGTTCAATAGTAAAACAGTTTACATTTAACAATTCTGTGTTTACAGAAAGAGTTGTAAAGTTTCCACCAGTCAAAAAGGCTTATGCTGATGTAGTTGGTAAGCCATTTACTATAACACTCGAAAATGCTTCACAGTTACTAAATGATATTGTCCAAAACAGAACAAACTTTAAGAGTGAAGGTGAGATTGCTTTTGGTTATCAATACAATCCTTCTTTTGCAGATTTTGGATGTGTAGGTAAAGGATTTTTAATCAAAGCAGATTACAGTGATTCTACTGTAAAATTAAACTTTAAAAACCAAATGGATATATTATCACAAGTATTTGTTTCAACTGATACTACATCACAATTAGGTGCTAGTTTTATAAACTCTAATTATAATCCTGCTGATTTAACATTTGACATATTAACTGGTAATTCTTATGGTGGTAATTTAGATAATACAGCTACAACTGCAAATACAGATATAGATTATGAATCTTGGTTAGATTGGAAAAACACATTAGGTTCAGAATCAATAGTTGTGCAAGGCTTCTTCCCGTATGGAACAAACTATGTTCAAGCATTACAAGGTATAGCTGAAGTAACTGATTCAGCAATTTATGTTGAAGCTAATAACAAAGTTTATTTTAGAAGAAACTTAGTAGGAACAAACAGTTTTAGTGCCGTAGTTTCTGGTAGCGATATAATTTCATTTGAAGCTAAGGGTGATGCTTATGATATGTGTAACAGATACACTGTACCAGTATCATTTACTGTTACATCAAATCAAATAGTAGGACCTAAATCAACTGTAACAAGAGATAACACTGCATCTATAAATTCTTATGATGTGATTAGAAAACAACCAACATCTAATCTTATTTGGTATGTAGATACTGCTGGAGCAGCAAACTTGGGTGACAGAATCGTATTTAGAAGAAAAGAACCCGAAGTTGCACTAACAGTCAAAACACCACTGAAATACATGCAGCAACAATTGGGCGACATTGTATATGTAAATATAGATGAAATAGAACTAACAGACCAACCATATACACTTATTGGAAATACAATAGATATAGAAAACAACACAATGACATTAGACTTGTCAGTAGGTCATGGTATAGCAATAGCTAACATTACAGTATTTGAATTAGATGACCCTGACTTAGGAACTTTAAACAATACTGTCTCTGTGTTAGCATAATGTTATGGCTTTTACAAATTTAACATTCCCCTTTGGGTCTAAATTAACATCAACACAGTTAAATCAAATACAAGGTAATTTTACAGCATTAGTAGAACAAGCCACAGATGCACCAGAAATGAAAGGTATAAATGCTGCTTATGTTATTTTTTTTAGTGTTGCTCAAGCTCAAGTTATAGCCAGTAAAAATGTATCAAGTGTAACTTTTGCTGGTGATGCAACTCACTCTACTTACACAGTCAATTGGACAAAAACATTTTCATCAGATAATTATTGCACAAATTTTCAAGCTGTATCTGCAAATGGCAGAATTAATAGAAACTTCAATTTGATGGGTGGACCAAATAAAACAACAACAACAATGGATGTTTATGCTAGACTTAGTGATGAAGATGACACACAAGGAACTAATCCACAGCAAATATTTGTAATGGCATGGGAGAGTAGATAATGGCATTTCAAGACTTTACATTTCAATTTGGAGAAACTCTTACAGCATCAGCTATGAGTGCTGTTGCTAGTAATTTTGTTGCCTTAGCAGATTTCGAATCTGATTCTCCACTTTTAGAAGGTAGAGCTAAAGTTATGGTACATTTCAACAGTGCTGGTACAGCATTATGGTCAAAAAATGTATCATCAATAACTAAAGGAAGTAATGGTCAATATACAATAGCTTACTCTGTAACTTTTTCACAAAGCATAGTAAATTCTTTGCAATATCAACATTATGGTATTTTAAGTAATGCTGAGTTAGGCTCTTCTGGAGCAAATAGTGTTTTTGCAACAATTTTATACGAACAAAGCTCTAACAGGGCAGTTATGTATCACCATAGATTTAATGATGGAGATGATGGCGAAGAGACACCTGACCAAGTGGTATTCGTTGCTTTTGAATAATGGCATTTGTAAATTTAGCATTTTCTAGTGGAGCAATTCTTACAAGTAGTAAGATGAATGCTTTACAAGAAAACTTTACAGCAGTAGCTAGTCAAACCACAGGAGCACCAACATTTAGTGGTATTCCTAGAGCATGGGTAAGTTTTGAAGCAGATAGAACTATAGCAGATTCTTTTTTAACCAGCTCTATAGATGACTTAGGAACAGGTAAATATCGAATAAATTGGACTAATCCATTCTCTGGAAATTACATGGTAACATGGGGTTTTAAGGGTGGTTTGGGGCAAACCAGCAATGTTGCAGTAAATATAACACTTTACACAGTAACATCTGGTAATGTAGAATTAAAGGGTAGAAATGCCAACACCTCAAGCTCTGGTGATACTGCGATTCCCATGAGTGTAAGTGCATGGCAAGAATAAATACAAGGAGCATTTTATGTGGACAATAATAGATAGATTAAAAGAGCCATCAACATATGCTGGATTATCAGCTATAATGATAGCTTTTGGTGTGAGTTCAGAACAATGGACTACAATTTCAACAGCATTAGCTAGTGTAGCTGCTGTTGTATCTATGCTACTAAAAGAGAAGAAAGACTAATGATAAGTAAGATTGTTTCTTCTATAGTAACAAGTTTATTAAGCAAGGGATTTGCTGCTCTGCAAGATTATATGCAAAAGCGAAAAGTAGGAAAATTAGAGCAGCAAGTCTCTAGCTTAAATGACAAAGTAGCAATACTAGAACAAGAAAAGAAAAAACAAAAAAAAATTCAAGATTGGAAATATAGATTAGAAAACAAGGAGAACGATTCTCTAGCTGAAGAACTTAATAAAATAAGGAATGANGAGTAGCTTATTTGTATTTGNATTAATCATAATATTGCTCTTCATTGGAGCTGCTGCAAATGCAACTGATAACTCAACTTCAAATCAAACTAACACTTCTGGTAGTAACACTTCTATCAGTGGTGGGTATACTTCTACTACTAATAACACATATAGTGGTGGACAAACTAATTCAACTACCAATACCACAACCAATTCGACAAAAAATTCTAAAATACCAGTCGGAACTGCGACTGCCCCTTCCATGAGTTCTTACTCACAAGACCTCTGTATAGTTGGTGTAAGTGGTGGAGTTCAAGTTACAGGGTTTGGTGTATCGGGTGGAACTTATGTTACTGATGAGAATTGCGAGAGAATGAAACTATCAAAGCTCCTTTATGATTTTAATATGCGAGTTGCATCCATAGCAATTCTTTGTCAGGATGACAGAGTTTTTTCAGCAATGGAACATGCAGGTACACCATGCCCATTTGAAGGTGCTATTGGTGAAGATGCAGAAATGCAATGGAAGAAGTATGATATAGAAAGACCTGACTATGATAAGTATATAGAAAAATTAAAAAGGAGACATGCTATAGATAACAAAACAGAATTTGTTCCTATAGATACAGAATACGACTTGTATGGAGATGATGATTAAATGTTTATACTTGTCATTAATACTATTCTTGATAGTGTGGGCAGTTCAAGCAGAAGAGATTACGACAGGAAACCTATTACCGAATGGTACAAACAACTCAAGCAGCTATCAAAGTGTAGATAATACAATACCAAATATTACAACTAATGGCTTCAATGTTTCTGGTGGCATAAGAGATTGGGGTCAAGAAATAGAAACTACTGGTACAGGTAGCATTAATTATACTGGCAACCTAACTGACCATGCTACACAACAACAATTAGACAATGGCATAACACTTAACTCTACGACAATAGTGCAGAACTGTGAGTTCGTAGGCTCTACTTGGCAGTGTGGTCAAGCTACACAAGGTCAAGATACATATACAACAACTGTTAAAATTTTAGATGATGATGGTAATGTCTTAGCTGAAGTAAATCAAACTAGAAACAATGATGCTGGTTATGGGAACAATGCTTTTAAGTATGAGGATTCTGTTAGCTATACAGGTGCAGGTAGTAATCAATTCTATTGGGAATGGGAAGGTGTAGATGTTGGTTATGATACTTATGGTACAAGTCTAGGTGGACCTAATCTACTAGGTGCTAAACTAACTATGACTTATGATGATACTGTTATAGAGCAAGAAGTAATTGAAGAAATACAAGAAGTGTTAGATGAATTTGTAGAATGGGAAACAGCATTTGAAGAGCCAGAAGTCATAGAAGAATTTATACCTTTGCCAGTTTTGATAGAAGAACTACCTATGTTAGTATTAGAAGAAGAAGAGCTTATCGAAGTCCTTGAAACAGCTCAAGAGCTAGAAGAAGAATTTGAAGAAGTGGAGATACTGCAAGTGTTTGGTGGACCAGAAATAGTAGAAGAACCAGAAGAAGAAGATACGAATAGCGAACCTGCTGTAGCAAAAATAGAAGAAGAAGTTTTAGAAGAATCTGAAACTGAAGAAACATCTGTTAATGAACCAACAGTAAAAGTTGAAGTAACTGTTCAAGCAATAGACAAGCAAATAAAAAAAGCAGTTAAGTCTGTAGAGCAACAATTGTCTGCTACAAATATTATTGCTGCAAAAGTCATAGAATCAAAACAACCAGATATTTCCTCATACTACAAAACTTACACAGACCCTAGAAAAATTTATGAAGGCAATAATTATCAAGACCTGAGAATGTTAGGTGGTAAACAAATCTATGCAGAAAACAAAATGGTTCAAGTTGCACAAAACGACCCTCTTTATATTTATCAAGAACGAATTAGACAAGCTACACTTAAAAGGGTTATACTAGAGAAAGAACTTAAAATTTTACAAGGAAGGTAAGATGATAGAAACATTACAAAAGTATGCAATGATAATTGGAGTAGTCATGACTATCGGTGGTGGCTTCTATGCTTGGGGTGTATTCAATAATAGACTTGATGCAGTCTCGGCAGCAGTCGGTTCTGACACAGTAGAAAAGTTACAAAAAGAAGTTGCTGTATTAGATAAGAAGTTAGAAGTGATGGAAGCAAAGCTTGAAGAATTAAAAGCACAGATTGGTAATCCACTTGGTAGATAATGGCACAAAAAAGAAAAAGTTATAAATCTGAGAAGACACATGAGCGAAAAGATAAAAAGACATCCATTGCAGGTTCAAAAAGTCGTGTTAAGACTTCATCCATGTCAAAAAACAGAAAAAATAACTATAAAGCATACAGAGGACAGGGTCGATAATGTTAAATCGCATAAGAAGCACAGAAAGGGCTCATTTAAAGCAGATAAGTAAAAAGGTATACCTTACCATTGCTTTGATGCTTTTTGGGCTTGTATCGTGCTCTAAAGCAGTCAAATTTCAACGAGAGTTGCCAGAAATAATAAAATATAACAAAGTTGAATTTGTAGAGTGTCCAACCGACATATCGGGTTACCTTTGTATAAAAAATACAGATGCAATCAATTCTGTGATAGACTTAAAGAACTGCCAAGAGCAAAATCGTTTTTTAAGAGAGATGTTAGATGGAGACTGAACTTATTGCCGTACTTAGCCAAGCACCAGCTTTAGTAATAATTGTTTGGCTTGTTATGAAACAACAACAAAATGGAAATGGAAATGGTAGCACAGAGCTTATAAGAACAATTGCTAGGTCATTAGAAAAAATGGCAGAAGCACAAGCAGAGGCAAATAGAATTGCAGAGAAGAGAGCAGAGGGATTTGAAAAATGGGTAGAACTCCAAAAGAGCCAATGCCAACAACAATTCGTGTCAAGAAACAAAAAATAGATTATCCAAAACTTTTAGTAGACCAAATTATGTCTACAGATTTACCTGTACCAATTCGTGAACACAGATTTCATGAAACTCGAAAATGGCGATTCGACTTAGCTTGGCTAAAATATAAATTAGCTGTAGAAGTCGAGGGTGGGATTTGGGTTTATGGTCGCCACAATAGAGCAGCAACTTTTTTAAAAGACATGGAAAAGTATAATAATGCTTGTTTATTAGGGTGGAGTGTGTTAAGATTGTCAACAGACATGGTTAAAAATGGAGAAGGCTTAGACATGATAACCAAATTTTTTAAAGGAGATGTTGGTGGATGATTTAACACTCGAAAAATCTTTCTACTCACTTTATGACAATTTCCTCAAACTCAACTTCCATATACAACAACATTACAAAACAGACCCTCACATGAAAGCACTAATAGCAAAATTATTTTATACCTTAGAAGATATAAATGAGCACTATTACAATTTGCAATTGTCGTTAGTGAAGGATGTAGGAGATGAAGAAGAAAGCACACACTAGAACTGTTTTCATATCGGATATACATATACCTTATGAGGACAAAAAAGCCTTGAATATGGCTATGGAAATCATCAAGGACCTTAATTTAAAGGATTCTGATAACATCATTATTGGTGGAGATTTACTAGACTATTATCCTTTATCAACATTTAGTCCTGACCTGACAGCTTCAAATATAGAAATAGAATTGTTTGAAGGTGTATCTTGGTTAAACAAACTTAGAAAGATTGCACCTAGACCTACTATTTATTTCTTTGAAGGTAATCATGAACAAAGGATGCAAAAAAAGATTTTGTCTTGTTGTGCAGCACTAGCTCCATTCTTAGCCAACAGATTGCACTTACATGAAATCTTAGAATTTAAAAAGTTCAAGATTAGAAATGTAAGCTCACCTTTTACACTTAACAAAAAACTTTATTATATGCACGGACATGAAAAGAGAGGATTTGCTACACCACAACACATAGCAAATGTTAATTTAAAATTCTACAATAGAAATGTAATCTTCGGACATCACCATAGATTTGACATGACCATAGCAACACAGCTTGATGGTTCACTCTTAGGTGGTTGGGCTAACGGATGTCTAGCAGATTTATCTCGTATGCCTGGTGGTTTATACTCACCATTCGATAATACACAAAGAGGGCTTACAATAGTTTATGAAAAAATAAACGGATTCTTTAGTGTCGAACAATACATGTTTATACCAAACAAAAAACGAGGATATGAATGCCTTGTAAATGGTAAAGACTATACTTCTAAATAGTCAGCTAATCTTTGTACGAAAATAGAATGTGGTAGTTCACCATTTTCTATTCTTGTTACAACAGAAGCATGTGTTCCAACTTCATCTGCTGCTGCTTTCTGTGTAACATTTAGAAGCTTTCTTTTGATTCTTATTCTGTCAAACACACTATAATTATTTTTAGTGCTTTCAAATTCATCAAGTAGCTCTTTGAAAACTTTTTCTGAATTAGCTTTTTTATCATTACAAATAAATGATAAATATTGTTTTGTAACTCCAAGGTTCTCACCAATAGCTCTAAAAGACTTGTTACCAAAAATATGTTGTTTCTGTATTTCTTTTACATCTAATCTCATAATAATATATCTTAAATGTTTTTTTTATATTTGACAAGTGTTGACAAATATTATATATTATTTGTGGAGGTTAATTATGGCAGTAAAAAAAGAAAACTTAAAAAAAGGTTCTGGTTTTTTCAAACAACAGCATGAACAAAATGTTGATGGGATGAAAAAGAAAAGAAAGAAAGCCGTAAAAAAAAGAAAAGAAACATATGCTAAAAGGAGGAAGGGCTAATGTTTTATCACAATAATGCTAAAGAAGATACTAGCGAAAAAAGAAAACAAAGAGTAGCTAGAGCAAAAAAAACTAGAGAAGCTTATTATGCAAAAAAGAAATCTAGTAAGGAGGTAAAAAATGGCACTAAAAAAAGTTGATGAAGGAACAAGAGTTGTATCTATCGACAAAGTTATTGGCAAGACTAAAAATGGAATCGAAGTCAATGGAGTAGCTTACTGGTATTCTAAAAAGTCTGGTCAGTCAGTGCTTTATGAAGCTGGTGATGTAGTTCAGTTATCATATACACATCTTGTAGATAGCGAAACAAAAGATAATGTTTTTATGATACAAGACCTTGATAATACACCAGAAGATAAAGACAAAATGATTGATAAAGCCATAGGTGAACATGTGTCCGAGTTTGATGCAAAAGTTCCAAATGGTTTACCAACATTTAGCAATAACAATCAACCTTTAGATAAAGATGAAAAAATTACAAATATGAACATCTTAAATAGAGCAGTAGATTATTGTATTGCAACGGGAAACTTGTCAGATGCAGATATCTTAGAAAGATGCAATCGATTTAAGAAAATGTTATCTGAATTTTAGTATATAATATTTGTGGGGAATACTCTTCTATATCACTACCTCCTGCAGAAGAACCATGTATTCCCCCATTGGAGGTAAATATGGATAAACCAAATTATTATTCGGTAATAACAGCAGAAGTGAGATACGATAAAAGACTTACTCCTTTTGCTAAATTAATTTATGCAGAGGTAACAGCACTAGCAAATAAAGAAGGTTATTGTTGGGCAAACAATTTTTATTTTGCTAAGAACTTTGAAACGACAGAGCGAACTGTGCAAAGAGCATTAGCACAACTCGAAAGGTATGGTTATATTAGAAAAAAACTTTTAGATGATGGTCAGAGAAATTTATACATTGGCTCGACAAAATTGTCGTTAGAGGGCGACAAAACTGTCATACAAAACCATGACAATAATGTCATACATAATACTACAAGAGAGAATATTAAAAAAGAATATGTATATAAAAGAGACTTAGAAGATTTTAAGATTTTTTGGAACAAGTTACAAGGTAGAAAGCTACAGAAACCTTCTGCTTTAAAAGCATATTGTCAAATAGATACCGAGTTGTCGGCAGAGGAGTTAGCACAGAAGTTTAACCAGTTGTTACACTCTAGGGAAGAAAAATTCGTACCTTATCCACAAAAGTGGCTTAAGAACGAAGGATGGAATGATGAAATAAAAGAAGAATCTTCTGGCAAAGCATGGGTGTCGGATTCGGGAGTTTATAGAGATGCTGATGGTTACATTATATCGAAAAAAGAATACGAAGAACTTTACAAATAAGTTGAAAAGATTTCTAAAAAATTTTATAATATGGAGGAATCATGACTACAAATGAAGTACAAGATACTCTACTTTCAGATAAAGAATTAGAGGTAAAAATAATTAGAGATGCTTTACACATGCACAAGCTTTGGTTTAAAGATGGTAGAATTATGCCTAGATACCTCAATAAATTAGAGGCATTGCTAAGAAAGTATGATGAAAAAGAAACAACTATTTTAGCAAAACACAATTTATCTGGGAGTATTTATGACACAAATAGTAACGACTAACAACGAACTACAAGAAAACAATTTTACAAAACTAGCACCAATGCTAGAAAGACTTAATAATATAAATTTAGCAATATTAAAAGGCAGGTTAGAAAGAGGTATGTATTTGTCTAAAATTAAAGTAGACAAAATATATCAAGGTTATGATGGATGGGTACATACATGGTCAGAGTTTTTAGATAGTGTTGGCATAGCAAGAGAAACAGCAAGACAAGACATGGAGATATATTCTGAATTTGCTAGTTATATTCAAGCAAATCCAAAATTAGCTGAAAGTTTAACTTATGAAAGATTAGTTAGATTATTACCAGTTGTAAAATCAAATCCAGATATAAAACCAGCAGTTTTAGACATGGCAAGTACAGCAAGTAGGTTTGATTTTGAAAACAATGTAAAAGAACTAAAAGGACAAACTCCAGATGATAAATGTATAAATCCTAGTGATTGCACAAGTCCAAAAATCATTTTGGAAAAATGTCAAATATGTGGAGTTACTTATCGCAGGAAAGACTTGGAATAGAGGATTTGAAATGAACAATAAATTTATAGAGGAACATTCTTTGGACTATGTAGACTTTATAAGAAACAAACAGTGTTGTGTATCTGGCAATCATGTAGCAGACCCACATCATCTACATGCTATAGGCATGGGTGCAAACAGACAAAAGCCTAATGCCAGGCACTTCACTTGTGTGCCATTGAGTAGAGATATGCACACAGAGTTGCATCAAATTGGTATCAACCGATTTCAAGAAAAATACAAAGTTGACTTATGGCAAGAAGCTTATTACTTCTTTGTTAATTACTTAGTACAAAAAGGAATAGTAGAATGAACACAACAGAACAAAAGTTTTATGCACTGTTAACTTCAATAGAAGACAAGTTGAATACTTTAATTGAGTTGCAGAAACCAAAGAAAGAACCAGCAAAAAAGACTACAAAAAAGCCAGTCAAACGAAAGAAAACTTGACAATCATTACTATTTCAATAGTCTTATAATATGGCTTTAAAAATATCTAACAAAAAACTTAAAGAGCTAATAGTAAAACATCATGGAATTGTTAAAAAGATTTGTGAATCTGCACAGATTTCTAGGCAATCTTTTTACGATAGAATTAAAAAACATGATGATATGAAAGAATGTTTGGAGAATGCGAGAGAGATGACTATTGATGTAGCAGAATCTAAACTAATTAAGTTGATAGAAGAAGGTCATTATCCAAGTATAAGATTTTATTTGGAGACACAAGCTAAACATAAAGGTTATACAATCAAACAAGAAGTTAGCAATACTCATACAATACAAAACATTTTAGAAGTACCAGAGATGCAAACTTATGAGCCAGACATTGATGAAATCAGAGAACACTAATGTTCTTTTTACTCCAACAAAAAAACAACTTGAATTTTTAAAAGCAGGTCCAATATTTGAAGTTGCTTATTTAGGTGGTGCAGGTAGTGGCAAATCATCTGTGCTTTTAGTTGATGCAGTTAGACAGATGAACGAACCAGATGCTAAAGCAGTTGTGTTTAGAAGAACTACTAAAGAATTACGACAGCTAATCGATTATTCACAAATGTATTATCCAAAACTAAATGGCAAATGGAATCAACATGGCTCATTCTGGCAATTTCCTAGTGGTGGTAAAATATTTTTCTCACACATGGAAACGACACAAGACAAATATCAGCATGATGGTCAAGAATATTCTGCTGGTGTTTTCTTTGATGAAATAACTTCTTTTGAAGAAGAACAATACTTATACTTACATTCTAGGTGTCGTACAACAAACCCTAAATTAGTGCCCAGAGTTAGATGCACAGGAACTCCAGTTGGCAGATATGTTGATTGGGTAAGAAAAAGGTTTGTAGAACCAGGTGCATACAAAATACACAAAGATTCAGAGACCGAACTTTCTCGCTTGTATATTCCTGCGACATTAGATGATAACCCGTATTTGAAAAATTCCGATAAAGGTTATGAGCAAAGATTGAAGCAACAAGGAACAAAAATCTACAATGCTTTAAGATATGGCGATTGGACAAAAATAGAAGGTGTTTGCTTTCCTGAACTTAATCCACAAGTGCATCTTATATCTTCTTATACACCAGATAGTTCTGATGTAATAATTAGAGGATTTGACTACGGATTTTCTGCTCCGTTTGCGACAGTATGGATTGCTTTTACAACAGATAGAAAAATGATTGTTTTTAAAGAATATATTGGCACAGCAGATGGTTCTAACAAAGGATTACAATTACCAGCTAATGAAGTTGCTCGTAATATACAGTCTATGGAAAAAGCATGGAACTTGTTCTCAATGTACTGTCCATCAGATGTCTCTATGTGGAACAAGCATAACACTGGACAGTCTTTAGCAGAAATATTTGAATCAGAAGGACTTACAATGCACAAAGCAAACAACGACAGAATTTACGGAACACAACAATTACACATGAGATTAGCACTACAACAAGACACTAACAAGCCTAGTTTGTATATAACGGAAGATTGTCCATATACATTTAAAGCACTACAGCAAGTTGGAGTAGACAAGAGAAACATTGAGACTTATGATACAACTGGTTTTGACCATCCTGTTGATGCTCTAAGGTATGCAGTTGTTGAAATACCAGTTGGAGAAGGAGCAACAAGTACCCCAGTAGAAACATTTGGCGATAGAATATCTTCTAATATGCCTTTTTAACCTTTACTTTCAGGTACAATTAAAATAAACTATTGTGTAATGGCTTTACTTGACAAGATTACTAAATTATTCCAACCAAAAGAACCACCTAAAGTTAGACTAGGGGAACTTGCTAGTTCTGAATCAAAACTAGCATACAAAGCAGGAATCATACCATACAACCCTGATACCTTAATATCAAGAAAAGGTATGCAAATATATGACCAAATGAGAATAGATGACATGGTCAAATCATCATTAAGCTTAAAAAAGTTTGCAACATTAGCTCCAAACTTTAAAATTGTACCTGCTTCTAATTCTACATCTGATATAGAAGTAGCAGACTTTGTTAACTATGCAATATCTGAGATGGAAGGGTCAATGAATGATGCTTTATTTCAGATTATGTCAGCATTAGACTATGGGTATTCAATTACAGAAATTAACTATAGACTATATGAACAAGGACCTTTTGCTAATAAAGTAGGGTTAAAAAACTTAAAAACGAAAAGACCTCACTGGTATGAATTTAAAGTTGATAGGTATAGCAACTTAAAAAAGAGAGGAATAATTTATACATACGAAGGATTAGAGCAAAAATTACCAACTAATAAATTTTTAATATTTAGCTACAACAAAGAATTTGGCAACCACTTTGGACAATCTGACTTAAGGTCTGCATATAGAGCTTTTTGGTCTAAAGATACGATAATAAAGTTTTGGAATATATACTTAGAAAGATTTGCTAATCCTACAGTGTTAGGTAAATATAGAAACAATGACCCAAACACAACTGTAAATTTAAGAAACATACTTGATAATCTAACTGCAAAAACATCTATTACACACAGAATAGATGAATTTGACATTAGTTTCTTAGAGCCATCAAGGAGTTCAACTGATGACTTTAAAACTGCAATTAATTATTATGATAAATCTATTGCTCGTTCTATTCTTATCCCTGATAGGCTAGTAGCCGAAGGACAGTTCGGAGCATATTCACAAGCAAAAGTTCACTTTGATGTTTTCTTATATGTTCTTGGAAAGTTAAGACAAGACATAGAAGAAATTGTAATGCAAGAACAATTAATAAAAAGATTAGTTCAAATAAACTACGGCAATGTAGCATTGCCTAAATTTCAATTCAACCCTATGACAGATGACCAAAAACTTGAACTGAATCAGTTGTTTGTAGATGCTGTATCTAAAGGAGTAGTACAAGCTACACCACTAGACCAAAATGCAATAAGAGAAAACTTACATTTTCCTACAGTAGAATCTATATCAAATCCTCCTGCACAAGAAGGATTAGGTGAAGAACCTATTGTTGATGATGAAGTTGAAAATCCTGAAGAAGTGATTACCTCTAATAATAGTCAGGTAGATTTAAGACCTACCGAAGCTATGGCTAAAGAAGGAGAAAGAGCACTAGAATGGAGAAAAGAGTTTGGAAGGGGTGGCACTGCCGTTGGGATAGCTCGAGCAGCACAATTAAAAAACAGAGAGAACTTGTCGCCAAGTACAGTGAAGCGAATGCACAGCTTCTTTTCCCGACACGAAGTAGACAAAAAAGCAGAAGGGTTCAGACCAGGAGAGAAGGGCTACCCTAGTAATGGAAGAATTGCTTGGGCAATGTGGGGTGGAGACCCAGGACAATCATGGGCAAGAAATAAAAGAAATCAATTAGAAAACAAACCTGCTTCAGACCAACAAGAAGCAATAGAATATAGTGCCAGAGATGCTGCATTAAAGAAAAAAGTTCAAGACCATAATGAAAAGTATGGTGGCACAAATAAAAGAACAAACATGAGAACACTCCGTGTCGTTTATAATCGTGGCATTGGAGCTTACAGAACAAATCCAGGTAGTGTTAGACCTACTGTGAAGTCTAAAGAACAATGGGCTTTAGCAAGAGTAAATTCTTATCTTTATGCTTTGCGAAATGGTAGATTTAGAAGTGGCAAACACGATACAGACTTATTTCCAAAAGGACATCCACTGAGTACAAAATGACAGAAGTCGCATCAGAAGCAACATATTCTCAAGTACAATCAATACAATCCTTTGTAAAACAAGATATTAGGTGTTACAATTGTAATAAATTACTAGCGAAATCAAATGTCAAGGATTTTGTTGGAATTGAAATAAAATGTCCGAGATGTCGGGTAATAAATGAGGTGTAAATATGCCAGGAAAACATGGTAAAGATAAAGAAAAAGACATGGGTGTCCATGATAAAGAAAAAGAAATGGGTGTGCATGACAAAGACAAAGACATGGGAATGCTAAAACCTGATGTTCAAGAAAAAATGACTAGGGAAGAATTGTATGCAATGGAAGATGTGTATACAACTGCTGAAAAAGCAGAAGCTAGAGCTAAAGAGATGGGTGGGGAAGGCTCTCATTCACATACTCATGTTATTGATGATGAAGAAGTAGTTTATTACATGCCATTTCCTAACCATGCTGCTTATCTAAAAGCTAAAGAAAAAATGATGGGTGCACATGAAGATGATGAAGATAAAGAAATGGGTGCACATGAAGATAAAGAAAAAATGGCAATTACACCTAGAGATGTTCACACAGAAAAACCAATCGGCTCTTATGCACAATCTGACTGCGATTGTGAAGAAAAAAAAGAGGTATGCGATTGTAAAGAAGAACAAAAAAACAATGCAGTCGAACAAACTTTTAACCTTAATGGTGTCGAAATATTTTCAACTGGTATCTGGAATGGCGACAGATACAGTGAGAAGGACCTAGATGCTATGATAGAAAACTTTGATGATGTGGGCTTCGAACCACCAGTCAAATTAGGACATAATGAGGAACAATCTGAGTTGCAAGATGGACAACCTGCTCTTGGTTATATCTCCAAAATCTATAAGGTAGGTAGCAAACTCGTTGCTGATTTCAAAGAACTTCCTAAGAAAGTTTATGATGCAATTAAACGAGGTAACTACAAACGAGTTTCAAGTGAAATATATTGGAACTACAAAGCCAATGGCTCAACTTTCAATAGGGTACTAAAAGCAGTAGCTTTATTGGGAGCTGATATTCCTGCTGTTACCAATTTAGAATCAATCGAAGGATTGTATTCCAATATGGGCACAGGAGAAGTCAAATACCACTATAACGGAAAGGAGAGTGAAATCATGGAAGAGAAACATGATGAGGTTTCAGTCAATAAGTACGAGGAAGAAATTTCACAACTTCGTAAAGAAAAAGAAGAAGTTATGAAAGAATACCAAGCACATAAAGATGAAATCAAAAAAACCAATATCGCTTCATACATGGAAAGTTTAAAAACAGAAGGCAAAATCCTTCCTGTCCAGTATAAAGAGGTAGAAGCACTTCTTTCAACTGCAACTGAAGAAAAGGTGTTTTCTTATTCTAAAGATGAAAAAGAAGTAAACTTATCTCAGTTTGAACTTGTAAAAAGCATTTTAGACAACATGCCAAAAGTTGTTGAGTTTGCTGAAATATCAGAAGAAGGTGGCGAACCAATAGTAGCTACTGATTATGATAATGCAGGTGTTGAAGTTGACAGAAGAGCCAAACTTTATATCTCTAATAAAAAAGCAGAAAATTATGGCGAAGCTATAAAAGCTGTGTTAGCTGAAGATAAAGAATTGGCAGAAAAATATGAACTAGAAAGGAGATAAAAATGAGTACAAGACAATATTTATCAATGGTCGCAAGAGAAGATTTATCCAATATGCAATACAAAATCGTGAATGTTCATGATGCAAACGGGATAAAATTACGAGTTGCAGCAGGAGCAGGTGTTCTTGGTGTATTAAACAACAAACCACAATCAGGCGAACATGCAACAGTAGTTGTCGGTGGATTAACAAGATGTGTAGCTGGTGCTACTATGGCAGCAGGTAGCTGGGTTACAGTGACTGCTTCTGGTACAGGAACAGCAGCAACATCAGGAGATTATATTCTAGGTAAAGCAATCACAGGTTGTGCATCTGGAAGCAACTTCCAACTGTTAGTTCAACACAATGGTTACAGAGGATAATAAATTTTAAGGAGATTAAAAAATGGGAATAGGACCAAGAGATGTTCACATTGATGTACCTTTAAGCAATTTAGTTATTGGCTTTGAGCCAAGCAATACAATTGTTCAAGACCTATATCCAATAGTGAATGTTAATAAACAATCAGATGTGTTCTACAAGTGGACAAAGGGTGATTTTTTCAGATTACCAGAAACTACAATCAGAGCACCAAGAACAAAAGGAAGAACAGTCAACTACAATGTTAGTTCTGAAACATTCTATGCTAAGAACTATGCTTTAGTTGATGAAATCGATTACGAAACAATGGTAAATGCTGATGCTCCATTACAGATTAGAGAAAAGGCAGCAAGAAACCTACAAAATCTACTTATGTTAGATTACGAAGATAGAGTAGCTTCACAATTAAGAAGTGGTTCTAACTTAGGTTCACATGCAGCTGTTTCATCAAAATGGAACTCAACAGCTTCAGGAACTTCTGACCCGTTTGAAGATATTCAAACAGCTAAGTCAGCAATCAGAAGCACAACTGGTATGGAAGCTAACACAATTATCTTTGGTAGAGATGTATACAATGCTCTTTTAAGACATGCAGACATCTTAGAAAGAATCAAATATGTTCAAAGAGGTGTTGTAACAAAAGACCTACTTGCAGCATTATTTGATGTAGATAATGTGTATATTGGCAATGCCATTAAAAACACGGCAGAAGAAGGACAAGCAGATAGCTTTAGCTCAATCTGGGGTAAAGACACTATCATTGGACACTTCACTAATGGTGCTGATGCAGATGGAAGAAACCCTTCATTAGGATATTCTTTCAGATGGACAAATCCATTATTCGGTACACCTATGGCAGTTGAATCATGGGAAGACCCAGACCACGGAAATTACATGAACATGAGAGTTCAGTATTACCAAGATGAGAAAATTACTTCTCCAGAACTTGGGTATCTATGGACTGACTGTGTTGACTAAACACTAAACTAGGGGGAGCTCCTTGCTCCCTCTTTTTTTTATGAAAATCTTAGCAATAATTCTTTTGACATCAGGCTTGATGATTCAATTATTTGGATGGTATAATTATTTAAATACCCCATAGTGCATGGGTCAAAAGCACTCCATAAGACATGGGCTACAAGTCTCGCATAGGTCATGCGATAAAAGACACAACAACAATAAGAGGTGTTTTATGACAAGTGTAAGTTCATCAGCTTTAAGAGTTTATCAAAAACAACAAAGAGCTAAGAAAAGACTTTCAATCTTTACAAAAGTAATATACAATATGTAATGTAAAGGGATAACAATGTTGATTGTTAAACGAAGAAAGCTAAGAGATTAGCACTACCCTTTACCATTCGATTACCATGAGTAACAGAGAAAGATGGCAACCAACAAAATATCCAGATTATTTAGTATCTAACAAGGGTCGTGTTAAATCTCTTAAATATTATAGAGGTACACACTTTCGCATGTTATCACAGCATCCTGATAATGATGGCTATTTGCAAGTAACTTTATATCCTGGTAGATATGTAAAAGCAAAAGTACATCATTTAGTTGCTGAAGCATTTTGCAAAGGTAAGTCGAAAGAGAAAAGGTGGGCATTACATAAAGATGGAAACAATCAAAACAATAATTCTAGTAATATATACTGGGGCTCTCCTGCTGATAATACTAGGGATATGCACCTTCATGGCAATGCTAAGAATTGGTGGACTTCTGAAAAGAATGCTGCCAGAAAACTAAAACTACAATCAGTAAAAAGAATAAAAAGAATATTAAAAGAAGATAAATCATATGGTGTGCAATCTCGTTTAGCGAGAGAATATAATGTTGCACCTAAAACAATATCCGATATAAAGGTAGGTAAATCATGGGCAAATATAAGTTAGATTTAGTTTTTCTAGTTGCAGGTATGGAAATTTATCCTGGCATAATGAAAGAAAAATCACTTGGTGGCAGTGAAACTGCTGGAATAGAAATGGCACATGCAATGGCAAGAAGAGGACATAATGTAAAATTGTTTTGCAATACTAAACAAATACAAAAGTTCGAGGAAGTGTCATATCATCCCGTTTCTTCAACAGGTCAAGGTCTTGATAACTTTTTAAATTATGTATCATCTGCTCCAGTTGATGTCGTTATAAATCAAAGAATCCCTCAAGCTTTTGCTTTACAATCTAAATCTAAACACAATGTTTTGTGGATGCACGACTTTGCAACAGTTAAGCAAAGAACAGAATTTAATTCATCACTTTGGAATGTTGACCAAGTATTTTGTCTAAGTGATTGGCAAATAAATCAATACAAAGAAGTTTATGGTTTGTTGCAAGATGATGTTGATTATAACTATGATATGTTTTTTAAAACATCTAATGGAATATCTGAAATTCCTGATTACAAAATGCCAAGAAAGAAAAAACAATTAGTATTTACCAATAGACCAGAAAGAGGAATGGACACTTTACTGTTACAAATCATGCCAGAGATATGGAAACAAGATAAAGATGTAGAGCTTGTCATTTCTGGATATGATAATACCTCTCCTCAAATGGCACAATATTATCAGCAGATGGCAATGACAATAGCTAATTATGCAAAAGATGGTTATAAAATTAAACATGCTGGTCATTTAACAAAAGAACAATTATATAAACTGTATCAAGAATCAACAGCATTTGTATATCCTACTATGTTCTATGAAACTTCATGTATAACTGCTATGGAATCACAAGCATGTGGACTTCCAATGATTACCACTGCTAGAGGTGCATTGACTGAAACACTTTGTGATAAAGGCAATATCTTAATAGATGGACCAACAAATACTCAAGAATACACAGACAAATTTGTAGATGCAGTATTTGAAATTCTCAATGAAAATGAAAGCAAAACTGAGCTTAGAAAAGAACACATGAAGAAGAAGATATTTGATTACAACTGGGATAGGATTGCAGAAAAATGGGAAAAGAATTTTTTAGAGCAATTCAAAATAAAAACAGAGCATAAGTTTTCTTTGTACGAACATTTATTGCAGAAAGAAGATATTATGACATTGAGATATGCTTTAACAAAACATGACAATGTAATTGATTACAGCAAAAAATATAGAAATATGATTGGATGCCAATATTCCTACATTGATGATAGAGATTGGTATGTCAAGAAATATAAAAAATTAGGTGCTGAATATATACAAAAAGAAACTGTTTTCGAGCCAAGAAGATATCCAAGAACAGAAGTAATGCTAAACATATTCAACCAATATAATAACGAAAAACAAATCAACAATATGTTAGATTTTGGTGGTGGTATTGGAAATGAAGCTTTTTACTTTGCAGAAGAACTTAAATGTAAAGTAGATTGTGTCAATATATCAGAAGAAGAAAACGAAGGTTCATTTAAACTTGTAAATCAAACGAAGCCAGAACTGCTTTCCAATATAAAATTTATCACTGCTGATGAAAACACTTTGACAATAGATGAAAAATATGATGGCTTACATCTAGGCGAGATATTAGAACATCAACCATATCCAGAACAATTTATGTCAAAGTTAGTTAAGTTTGTAAAAAAAGATTCACCTATAGTAATCAGTGTGCCAATAGGTTTATGGGAAGATGAACGACATGCACATCTATGGAACTTCGAAAGAAGAGATTTGCAAGAAATATTTGGACAACAGGATAATCTAAACATTCAATTGATATCTGGTCCATACAACAATAAGCTACAAGATAGATTAGGATGGTTTGTAATATCTTTTACTAAAAGTAACAAGCCGTTTGGCACAGTAAACTTTGAAAGAAAATTAGCAATACAATCTCCAAGAGAGACAATATCAGTTTGCATAATTACAAAAAACGAAGAAAATGAAATCGGTGGTTGCTTAGAATCAGTAGTGCCAATAGCAAATCAGATAATTGTTGGAGACACAGGGAATACTGACAATACTAATCAGATTGCAGAAAAATATGGAGCAACAATAGTCAAAGCAAGAAATCCTAAACAAGATGGATTTGATGATGCAAGAAACGATACAATACAAAATGCACTTGGCTCAATGATTTTGTGGGTAGATGCTGATGAAAGATTGATGGATGGACACAAGTTGATTAAATATTTTAGAAGGAATGCTTTCAATGGATATAGCATTAAACAAGTACATCATACAGTCGACCCAATTGGTGAACCCAAAGTAGACCTGCCAATAAGATTGTTTAGGAACAATAAGGATATCAAATTTTATGGGTTTGTTCACGAACATCCAGAGCTTCAGATTGGCAAAGGAGTAGGAGCTTCTATGATTGTTTCGGATGTTTATTTATCTCATACTGGATATCTTACAGAGACAATAAGGAGAGATAGATTTAAAAGGAACATACCTCTAATGTTTAAAGATAGAGAGAAATATCCTGACCGACTTCTCGGCAAGTTTTTAATGTTAAGAGATTGGGTTCACATGGCTAGATATGCTTTTGAAGAAAACAATAAACAAATGAACAATATGACAATACAATATTCACAAAATGCAGTACAAGCTTTTGAAGAAACATTTTTNAATGACAATAATATGTATCAAGATGAAGCAATACAGTTTTACTCAGAAGCCATGAATTTTTTAAATTTAGGTCATGGATATTCAACAACGACAATATGGCAAGACAGTTCAGGTGAAAAGCACAATATAGAAGTTGCAGGTAGATTTAAAAATGAAGATGATTTTAATAAAATCGTTTCAAATAAACTCAAAGCAATTAAAAAAGAATTTGACAATGAATTTATTTAATAAGGAATAACTTCTTTAACTTCATCTTCTTCTTCTATCATTTCGTACTCATAAGTTGTATCTTGCAATATGTCATCCATAGTCGTTTCTTCAACAAATCTATTCTTTGCTTCATTCAAAGCAATATCAAAATGTCTTACATCAACAATATACTCATGAGTTTGTTTTGGTATTGTAAATTTGATTTTGTATTTCAACACGACAATATACCTCCTTTAATGTTTTGAGCTTAACTCAGATTTTTCTTGGTCATCATTGACTTCATTAGTTGCAACTTCAACACAATCCCAATAAGCATTTTCACTTACATTTCCCCTTATGTTTCTTAGGACAATAAGCAAACAGCTATACCAATAAACTGGCTCAGGTAACTTTGACTTTGTTTCTCCATCAATTAACAAGTCCACAATCTCCTTTGTGTTTTCTGCCATATCTTTCATAAATTCTTTTTTTGTATATTTCATTTATTTCCTCCTTGTAATTCAACCCATCTTATAACTTCTAATGCAGATTCTAATTCTCTAATACCATCAATTGCCCACCTTCTTTGACTTCTCCAGCTATTTTGACCATCACCTTTTTGCCATCTAGTTATTTTACTCAATAAATCATCTGCATGATTTTGACCTCTGTCAATTCTAGCTTGTATGGATTTTTTAGGACAAAAATCAGCTTGGTCTTTGTCATCACATCTGTCGATATGACACAATGTCTTCTCCAATCCTCTAATTAAAGAAGGTAATGATTTAAGCATAGCTCCCTTATCATTATATCCACTATCATTTTTTTCCCATTCTAGCATTCTTTCTTTATAACCTTCTAAGTATTCTTCATAAGTGCCAATAAGAAATTCTATTTTTTCTCTTATAGTCATTTATACCACACTCCTAAAATGATGTTTGATGTGTATTATCTTTTCTACTCCTAATAACTTTGCAGTTTGATTTGCAACCGACCAAGTACATTTTTTGTGCCAGATTGCTCCTTGCCCAGTTTCAGAATCTTCTCTCATGACATCCTCAATTTTCTGACTATCTACGGCATAAATCTTAAGCCCTATTCTATCTTGGTATGTCCAAGTATGAGCTTCTGAAGTACAATGTTCTTTTAACTTTAGAATTTCATCTAATTCAAATGTTTCTTTCATCTTGTGCATAATTCTTCCTCCTGTTCTAATTCAAAATGCAAATCAAAATTCCATGCTTTATCAGAAAATTCTTTTATTCTTTCTATAACTTCAGCTTCTGTAAAGTTCCTATTAATTGCATCATCTCCAAAAGCAATCTCATAAATTTCTTGTTTAAAATTACTCATCATCTTCCTCCTTACTTTTCATCTTGCTTAATGCTTGATTTGCATTCACATCAATCAATGCTCTTTCGTAACCTGCAATTCTTTGAATCAGTATTTCGGCTAGTTCTTTGTGTCCATACAATATGCCATCTTCTACTGTCTCACAAGTTTCTTTTGTTAGCTCTGTAAAATTAGCCCAATCAATTAGATTCTCTTTTATATAGTCTAGCAATGCTTCATCCATTATTCTTGACCTCCTGTTGTTTTTTGATATTACGAGCTACTTCATTCATAATCGTATGAATGGTTTTGTCTTCAAAATCTATAGCTTTAAAATAAAACTTTTTGCCTTCAATGTTTCTATCATCAAAGGTTGTAGCTGTAATAAATACATCTAAAATAAAATCATCCATTATTCTTTACCTCCTTTTTGTCTAACTTATCCAATTCGTTCCATACAATATCAAGCTGTTTAAAAATTCTTTCAGCTTTTATTTTTGAACCTATACTCTCATAATCTAAATTTTGAAAAACAATATCATCTAGCCATCTTATAGAATCGTGTAAATCTACAAACTTGCTTGATATATATCTTCTCCTGCAACAATCTACTGATATTCTTTTTACTGTTTCACTCATAATCTCTCTCCACTATCCAACCCCTTCGGATATATTCTTCTCTTGGCTCAAGCTCTTTCATTTCGTTCTCTACAAAATAATCAAGCAAACCTTCTTCTCTCATGTTTTCAAGACCAATCTCAACTAATGTCATTTTGATTTGTCTTAAATCTTTTTCATCAAATTCACTCATATCTTAACTCCTCCAATTCTTCATAAAGTGATTTAAAATCTTCACCACCTGCTTCTTCATGCCAATAATCTCTTTCANAATTTTCATTGAGATTTCTATAGTATTTCTCNAACTCCCTCCATTTTTTAGTATTGTCNANAGTTGGCTCAATCCATACTTTAGTGGCATAGTATTTTAGAATCCCTGCTTGAGTGGCATTAATTTCTCCNACTTCAAAATTATGTTTTATTGTTTCCAATCGCTTATTTAAAGTTCGCAACTTTATACCTTTTTCATCCAACATTAAAAGCACCTCCCATAATGGCTATCGCAAGACAGCACAACAATATACTAACAATAATAGTTTTAGCCATAGCTTTATTCACCTCCATCCCAATTTACTCCATAAATGATATGGTCGCTTGGAATCACATCTTTGTGATTAACAATATAATCTTCATACCATTTTATCTCGCCGTTAAACTTCAGAAGTCTATCGGTTACCATATTGCCTACATCATCTTTGTGTAGTGCAAATATTAAGTCAACTCGATTTGGATTATCTTTATCATGTGTATGATACTCTTTGATATACTTCACACGATAGCCCAAATTCTCTGACATAAACTTTTCAAATTCTGCAACGGGCATTGGCTTATTAGCTAATTTAACAGCAGTACCTATCCATGCACAAACTTGATTATATGTTGTTGTATCATATTCTTTAATCATCTAAATCCTCCTCATCAATATCATATTCTCTCCATGAATCATCATCATCCAACAATAAGTCTAGCTCTGCTTCTCTCTTAGCTTCAGCTTCTGACATACCTTCTTCAAGATAATGTTCATATCTTTCTTCTAAAAATCTTTCGTTATAATGATTACTCATAACCACCTCCTTACTGCAATAACATTACAATATATAATTACTTTTGTCAATAGTAATATCAACAATATAAATTATGATGAGAGTAGACACTTCAAACATTTAAAGGAGGAATGTCTACCCTCATACTGTAGGAGTGAAATTTTTGGACAGAATTTCGTAACTGCAATTTACAATATAGTAAATGCCAATATTAAAAATGTCAATAGATGACAATATAAATGCCAATATTGATAATGCCAATATAAGTGCCAATAACAAAAATGACAATATGAAACGACAATAACAAAAATGACAATAATAAAAATGCCAATATCAAATGACAATATAAAAAGTGCCAATATATCGGCAAGAAAAAATTGCCAATATAAAAAGAAGAAGCAACCCACCGAGACTGAGAGTTCATGACCTCCTTTACCCTGTTGGATGTCTCTTTAGGTCGTTGCTCCTTCAAAACCAGATTATAAAAATTTATTCATCATCTTTAAAATCTGTAATATAATGCTCTGCTAATTCATACCAGTTAACAGCACTTAAAGCACCATTTAATAAATCAGACATAAGCCCAACTTTTAAACCTATATTTTCAGCTTGTTTTTCGTAGAGTTCCTGTAAAACTTTTGATAATTCATAAGTTTTATTTTCCCAATCACAAGAATTTAATATTTCTTTCATTATAAAATATAATTTCTTGTCATTGTCAACCCATATATTAACAAGCCATGTTTCGTAGTTTGTCCATCCGTTATATGTGTTTTCTTTACTCATTTAAAAACCTCCTACAGTTTCTAATAATTTAACATAATATTTAATTATGTCAAGTAAATAAAAGGGGGGTAAATCCCCCCCAATGATTTAAACATTAAAATGTTTATATGCTAAATCATTAACCCTTGTTATAAGTTTAAGGAGACCTGAGCCACCTTCGAACCTATAGCCTAAATTATGCTCATCTTTTAAATCGTTGAGCTTCGAAGAATAATCAGTTAATAATCTAAAAATTAGCCTTTTTTCTTCTTCCGTTAAATAGACTTCTTTTTCCATTTTGTACCTCCTACTTTAATTATATTATACTTTACATTATTAAATTATCTTTGTCAAGTATATTTATAAAATTACAGTATCAAAAAAGGTAGTACTATCAAAAAGGAAACCATAGCTCAAATCGATTTTAAGGCTCATATACGGCACTTGTCAAAAATGAAGGGTATTAGTCATATTAAAGGGAGATGAGCCGTTTTTGCCCTGTTTCCGTGCCTCGTTTTTTCGGGGGGTAGTTACCATATAGAAACCACCTTAAAAACGATTTTAAAGGGGTATAAATGGGATATCTCAAAAAAGCATATAAAACCATTCAGACAAGCTTTTAAATCGCTTAAATCGCTTTAAATTAGTTTATCGATTCTGAGGCATTTTAAGGGGGTATTTAGGGCAGGTTGTCAAAAGTGATATAAGACCATTCAAAAGAGATTTTACCCCCCTTAATGAGCTTGAAATAATGTCGACTTTTTTTCGGTTTTTTCTTGACATTTATAATTTAATAGTGTAGAATCTTTAGTAATGGTTAATGTATTTATATCTTTAAACAGTGCTTATTATTCCATGTGGAATAATTATTTTAAAAAAGTACTTGACAAAGTTAAATAAATAGATTAATCTTATAACATCATTAAAACTGTAGGAGGTTAAAAATGATTAAAAGAAACGGAAGACACAAGGACATAAACTACTGGATAGAGTTTGAAAGCTCCATCCTTGCCGAGAGGATGAANCTCAAGNGTAAGAGAAGAATTCGCCGAGATATCGGCAAACTTGAGACTAATCTTAGGAAGGCAGAAAGAGAAATCAAAAGACTAGAGGGCAGGGCTTAAAAGCCCCCCTTTTAACTGTAGGAGGNNAAAAATGATTGTAAGAGTTAGATTTAAGGGGCAAGATTGTTACCANTACGANTGGGAGGAAGAAATCGAAATAGAAAATCCAGAGGATTTATCAACGGCAGAAATGGAGCAAATGGCGACAGATTCATTTTATAGTCAAAATCCACAAGAAAACTATTTGTCAGGATTTCAAGCAACAGAAGCATTTATCGAGTTTGAGGATGAAGAAGGAAACGAACAGGAGCAAGAATTCGATATAGATTCTGGATATAGTTATTAAGTAAAATTAACGGGGCGATTAAATTAAATTTTCGCCCCAAATATAAAAATATAAACAATAAAGACAATAAAAGTAATAACAATAATAATAATAACAATAGAGACAATAACGGCAATAAAGACAATAAAGACAATAGTAACAATAATGCCAATAGAGCCAATACACTTACAAATTGGACAGTAGGGGCATATATGAAAGTAGTATATAAAAGGATAGTAGTAACTAAAAGGGTAGTACTATCCAAAAGGGTAGTATGGTAGAAAAAGATAGTATGGTAGAAATAGATACCAGTATCTCCCTCGCCCGTACTTTCTTTTTGATACTGGTTACTTTTTAGTTATAGCGATTCCACATGGAATAATTATTTTATTTTTTTTAATAAAAAGGTTTACAAAAGTAATTTAAATATGTTATAATAGAGTATAAACAAATTAAGACTGTAGGAGGTCAAACATGGAATACGGAAATCATTACACAAAGGTTGAGCAAGAGTTAAGAGAAATGAAAGAGCTTAACGACTTCATGAGATATGATATTATCATGGAGTATGCAAAGTTTAATATGAACGGCGAAGACTTTGCCAAACATTGCCTAGCTTCTTGGAGAGGTCATTCTGATTATGATGATTATGCTTCTGAGAAGTTCCACAAGTTTACAAGTGGTAGAGATACTGGCTTCTCAGGTGAAGCATACAAAGGATTGCTACAAGGGATTTTAAACTGGTATCATGATAGAATTCCAGCACAAGCTAAGGAGGTTAAATAATGGATAATTCATTTATGTACGAAGCATTTGCAGAAGGATTAGCAAGGGGCGAAAGCCCCTCCTTCTATTTGAAAGATGTTTCTTTCTTTGAAGGATGGACTGAAGAAGAAATTAAAAATCTCGGTTTAGACATGTTAGGTTTTGTTTCTTACTTTAGATTAAATGAAGTAGATTTGATGAACAGAGTAAGAGTTAAATATTGTTCAGATTTTCAAATCTTGGCTCATGACATGTACGGAATAAGTCAAGGAGATAAATCCATGTTATGTAAATGCACGGGTTATAGAAAACATATTTAAAAAAAATAAATCAGGATGGATTTTTTTTCTGTCCTGATTTTTTTAAATTTGTCAAGAAAATTTTTTACAATATTTTTTTCGAGAAAATTTCTCGCATAATCAAATCACAAAAATTCACTAATACTACTATTACAATAAATTGCTCCCCATATTATTTTTGTAAATATAGAAAACTAAAGGAATATGACCTTTTGACCCCCTAAAGTATTTGACTTAATTAATTTCGATTGTTTTGACTATACATGATTTAGGTATGGTTATACTGTTACCGAAGCTATCTATTTCTAGTCTATCTGATGAGGCGAAATCTGTAGCGAGAGTAATCGATTCTTTACATTCACTTATGATGTGTCCTGTGCTTATACAGAGGGCGAGTTGCTGGTTGTCTGCTTCTGTGATNGGTGTCCATTCACATGATGACTGAGCATCTAGCCAATGGATGCAGACATGTCGGTACTTAACTCTCAAAATCCACTACTCCTTTTGGAGAAAAGGGTAGGTGGTATTATTTTTGACAATGGCGAAAGTTTGCTTTTCATTATCATTTTATTAATATATAATAACATCATGCCAACTTATACAACAGTAGATAATGTTTTAGATNTNTACCCAAGAGTAGGAAGCCTAAGCACAGTATCATCAAGTTCTATAGCTTTCTTCATAACTCAGGCAGAAGCCGAAATAAATGGGCATCTAATTAATAATTACACATTACCATTTCCAAATGGTGCACCTATAATCGAAACATTGGCTACAGAATATTCTTTGGTCAAAATTTTAGAAAGATTCTTTACTCAAGAAGTTGGAAGTCAAAATGCTTGGGTGTCTGGCAGAAAAGAAGCCGTGATGGACTATTTAACTAAAATAAATTCGGGAGACATTGGAATTGTAGATAATTCACTAGCGATTATTACTTACAATGCAGGAGACACAATTCACTCCAACACAATGGAGTACAATCCTACATTTACTATGCTTAATTCTACTCTACAGCAAATTGATTCTGACAGATTAGATGATGAGCTAGATGCAGTTGAATTAGAAGAGTACAATCCAGCACTTTACTAATGCCACTTATACAATCAGATTTNATGACTTTGTTACAAGATATAAACTATGAGTTTGTTGATAGAATGAGAACAAGCACACTTGAAAGAAAAAATTTACAAATTTTAGGCGAACTTGTTTATGAAATGGTTTCAAATGTAACACTTGGTATCAATGGTGATGGCAGTCCTATGGATTATGATGATATGAGCCAATGGGAACAATGGAAAGCTAAAAATGGTTATTTAACTGGTCCATACAAATATACTGGAGAAGCTCAAAGACCAGAGCTGCCAGGTTCAAATGAAACTTGGTATACTTTCTATGATTTTGATGAAATTGGAATTGAAGGTATGTCGTACACTATAGAGTTAGAAGTTAACAAAGGTTGGAATCCAATACCTGATGACTACAGAGCTCAAATTATTGCAGAAGATATTTATGAAGCACATTTTAGAAGAGTAGGTTTTGAGTAATGGCGATAATTGATTACACGGGAATAGAAAACGAAATAAAAACTCTTTTGCTTAACGATTCAAGAACTTCTAGTTTTGGTGGCAGA
>FUFK010039215.1_pt1 | contig 39333 bp, 57 predicted proteins | sample 1021851 | NCBI WGS metagenome assembly FUFK01 (sample SAMEA51879418, study PRJEB19060) | metagenome
AAAAAATCACGGAGGTATTACGATGAATATATTTTTTCTTGACAAAGATCCACGAAAAGCTGCAGAGTATCTATGCGATAAACATGTACCAAAAATGTTATTAGAATCTTCGCAAATGCTATCAACTGCAGTTCAAAGACACTTAGGCACTATCGAAGATCTATACAAACCTGCCTATCCTAAACATCCCATGACTATTTGGGTTGGCGAAAGTCGAGGAAATTTTAATTGGGCATTAAGAAATGCCTTATTTATCAACCAAGAATACGAAAAAAGATTTCACAAAAAACATAAGTCAATGAATGTAATTAATTATATTATGTATTGGGCGTTTCATTATGATATACCTGGAGGTTCAATGAAAGCACCACCTCAATGTATGCCTGACGAATACAAAGCAAATGATTATGTTGTTGCATACAGAAAATATTACAAAGGTGATAAAGCTTATTTTGCTAAATGGTCTAAAGGCACAGGCTCTCCATATTGGTGGAGCATATAGTGCTTAGACCTTTCTTGACAGACGAGACCACAGATGTTATGGTCAATTATGTTTATGCATATTTAAAAGCTAAACCGAAAACAAAGAAAAATATTCGTGATGCATTATTGTTAGCACAAACTTCAATAGTTAATCATGTAAGAAAGGGTCAAATTGANAAAAAGTAAAGTTAATGTTCTATCATTGTTTGATGGAATGTCTTGTGGTCAGATAGCCTTAAAAAATTTAGGCATCGAAATAGGAAAGTATTATGCATCTGAGATAGATAAATATGCTATGCAAATAGCAAAGAAAAACTTTCCTGATACAGTTCATGTAGGCGATGTCACTAAATTAGATGCAACAAACCTGGATATAGATTTATTGATTGGAGGATCTCCTTGTCAAGGATTTTCTTTTGCAGGCAAACAATTAAAGTTTGATGATCCAAGAAGTAAATTATTTTTTGAGTTTGTCAGAATAAAAGAAGAGACAAAGCCAAGATGGTTCTTGTTAGAGAACGTAAAGATGAAACAAGATGCTCAAGACATAATTACAAAATACATAGGAGTAAAACCCATAGAGATAAATTCAAGTTTATTATCTGCACAAAGTAGAAAAAGATTGTATTGGACTAATATACCTTTTGATAAAGATATCGAAGACAAAGGAATACTACTGAGAGATATTTTAGATGAAGAAACAGATGAAGCTGCAGTTCCTATCAACGAAAGAAACGCTAGGCACTTCAGAAGAACAGATCAAAAGGGTTTATGTATGACTGCTACAATGTACAAAGGTGCAGGCAATAATGGATGTACCCTGGTGGGTATGGCATCAGATATAAATGGACACGATATTCTAAAAAGAATATATAGTCCTGATGGTAAAGCCCCCACATTAAATAGCATGGGTGGAGGCAATCGTGAACCAAAGGTTGACATAAGTACAGAACATGATATAACTAAAGATAGATGGAGAAAACTAACAGTGACAGAGTGTGAAAGATTACAGACTGTACCTGTTGGATATACAGAGGGCGTATCAAATACGCAAAGATACAAGATGTTAGGAAACGGTTGGACAGTAGATGTTATTTCGCATATATTCAAAGGCATGACTATATGAACATGGCGTTTAAGTCATGGGTGATTGAGCATCAACTGAGAGAGGAAGAGTTAATGAAACAAAAAACCGAAAGCAAAGACAAGACAAACAAACAAAAGAAAAAGTGCCTCACTTGTAACAGTCCTTTCGAAAGCAAAGGAAAGTTCAATAGAATTTGCAATGATTGCAAAAGAACTGAATACTGGGGCACAGGAAATGACTATAGGATAATTGTATAATGATAGAAAAAGAACTAATAAAATTGCTGCTTAAAAAAGATTTTTATACAAAAAACAAAGCAAAGTTATCAAAAGAATTATTTACAAATGGCACAGGCGATTTGTACAATACGATTGCAAAAGCACATCAAGATTCTGAAAATGACTTAACTTTAAATGAAGTATCTACGCTATATACAGATGTAGATAATCCAGCTCTTACGAGAGTGGCAAAACAAAATTTTCAATCTCTGATTGAAGATATCCAAAATGCATCTTTACCGAATGAAAAGATAGCTAACAATATATTAGAGTCGCTACATAAGCGAAGACAAGCAAATAGAATTGCAGTGTTAGCTACTGAAATCTACAATGGTAAAGATGCAGACTTCTCAGAAATAAAAAAATGTTTAGAAACTTCTATAGATGATGTAGGAGATGACTATGAATATATTACCTCTGATGTGGGCGAGTTAGTTGAACAATTGAAGGACAACACAAGATTTAAATTTAACCTGAAACCTTTGCAAGAACGGGTGCATGGCGTAGGTGACGGTAATCTTGTGATTATTTTTGCTCGCCCTGAAAGCGGGAAGACTGCGTTCTGGGTAAACCTGATCGCAGGCCCGCAAGGTTTTGCAGCGCAAGGTGCAAAAGTCTGTGCTCTGATAAATGAGGAGCCTGCTATTAGAACACAGATGAGACTAATCAATGCACATACAGGTATGACATTTGATGAAATCAAACAAGATATCTCCCTGGCAAATAAAAAATGGGCAGAGATCAAAAAAAATGTCAGTATCCTTGATACTGTGGATTGGGATTTAGCTAAAGTTGATGAATTAGTAGCGAAAGAAAAGCCTGATATAATAGTAGTTGACCAACTAGATAAGGTTGGCGTAGCAGGAAACTTCGCTCGTACTGATGAAAAACTTAGGGCTATCTATACAGGTGCGAGAGAGATTGCAAAAAGGAATAGTTGTTGTGTTATAGCGATCTCTCAAGCATCTGCTGATGCACAAGGCAAACTTGACATAACCTTTGATATGATGGAGAATAGTAGAACAGGTAAAGCTGCAGAAGCAGATATTATTATTGGTGTTGGGTACAGAGATAAGGTAGATATGGATAAAAACTTGAGAGGATTGAACATAACTAAGAATAAAATCACAGGTTGGCATGGCATGATACCTTGTATGATTGTACCAGAATTGTCGAGGTATGAAGAATGATTGATAAAGTAAAAGATATAATTATAGAAGAAACCAGGGCACAGATTGCCTGTATGTTAAATGAATTGTGGCACAGCAGATTACCTAAACTTCATTGGTCTAATGTTGTTAGAAGTAAGAAGTATGTTTGCTATGCCATAAAATATAAACAGGCAGTTATTGGTGCAGCTATTTGGTCTTCTCCTGTAGCTGCCAATAGATTAAAAAATGGTTTTGATATGTTAGAGTTAAGAAGGCTAGCACTATCAGATGTATGTCCTAAAAATACAGCCACTTATGTTATATCGCAGATGGTAAAAAATATAAAAGTAAAGTTCCCTGATTTGATAAAGCTAATATCATATCAAGATAAAGAAGTTCATCTAGGAACTATTTATAAAGCTAGTAATTGGACTGCCGCATCTGATGTAAAACTACTAGATTGGAATCACTCTAAAAGAAAAAGAAATGCATTGCAGTCTACAGCACCAAAAGTAAGATGGGAGTATAACATATGATAACTGTATTTGATGTAGAGACTAGCTTTCAAGTTACAGAAGAAGGTAAATTAGATCCTTCATCTAAAAATCCTGATAACTTTTTAATATCTATGGGATTAAATGATGAGTATATATTTTTTAAACATAGAGAATACAAAGATACTCCTGATAGAAAAACTGTACAACAAATGCTAGATAACACCACACTTTTAGTTGGACACAATATAAAGTTTGATTTGATTTGGTTATGGGATTCTGGGTTTACTTATGAAGGTAGAGTCTATGATACAATGGTAGGTGAGTATGTTTTAAACAGAGGTATGAAGAAAAGTTTAAAACTAAAAGACTGTTGTATCAGAAGAGGCGTAACACAAAAGTCAGATCTAATGGAAGGGTTTATTAAAAACAAAACTTCATTTGAAAATGTACCTATCAAGATGTTAGAAGAGTATGGCAGGTTTGATATTAAATCTACAAGAGCCTTGTTTGATTCTCAGATAAAACAATTCAAGATAGAAAAAAATAAAAAACTTATCAAGACTACAAAGATGATGTGTGAGTTCCTGGTTGTGTTAGCAAAGATGGAAAACAATGGTATTTTCATTGATAATCAAGCACTTTTACAGGTTGAAAAAGATTTTCAAGAAGAGCATGATCAGTTGCGTGTAGAGTTAGATGAGATTATTTATGAGAAAATGGGAGACACTAGTATCAATCCGTCAAGTCCAGAACAATTATCTTGGTTAATCTATGGTGCAAGAGTCACTGATAAAAAGAAATGGGCACTACAATTTAATTTAGGTATAGATAAACTTACAAAGAAACCAAAGAAAAGATTTTCATATTCTAAATTAGAACTAAAAAAGATTTGTCAAATGTATTTAAAGCCTATTTACAAAACGAAGGCAGAGCGGTGCAGCTCTTGTAATGGTAAAGGATTTATACAGAAAATGAAGGTAAATGGAGAACCTTTTAAAAATTTAAGTAAGTGCCCGGATTGTTCTGCAAAAGGTTTTGTATATAAAGATACAAAAGAAAGAGCAGGGTTTGGTGTTATTGCAGACTCATACATGGATGCAGCAGAGGGTGGATTTAAAACTGATAAAGGTACATTGTTAAAGATTGGTGCAAAAGCTAATGATGAGTTAAGAAACTTTGTAGAAAAGATATCTAGGTACAATGCTCTTGATACATATTTAAAAACTTTTGTTGAAGGTATAAAAAAACATAAAACAGAAAACAATTATTTATACCCTAACTTTATGCAATGTATTACTACCACAGGTAGATTGTCTAGTCGTGATCCTAACTTCCAAAATCAACCTAGAGGTGGTACGTTTCCTATCAGAAAAGTTATAAGATCAAGATTTGATAATGGTAAAATCATGGAGATTGATTTTGCACAATTAGAATTTAGAGTCGCTGTCTTCTTATCAAAAGATAGACAGGGATTAAAGGATATAAAGAATGGTGTAGATGTGCATCAATTTACTGCTGATACTATTGGGTGCGATAGACAAAATGCCAAGGCACATACCTTCAAACCTTTGTATGGTGGTATGTCTGGCACTGATGATGAGAAAAGATATTACACAGCATTCTTACAAAAATATCCTGATATAAAAGTTTGGCATGACAAATTGCAAGATGAAGCCATACGACACAAAGTCGTGACATTACCTACAGGTAGACAATATGCTTTTCCATCTGCAGAACGTATGCCATGGGGTGGCTCAAGCTTTTCAACACAGATAAAAAATTATCCTGTGCAGGGTCTAGCCACTGCTGACATTGTTCCTCTAGCGTGTATCCTTTCTCAAAAATTGCTAGAGGACAGTGGCACAAAGAGCATCTTAATCAATACTGTACACGACTCTATTGTAGCTGATGTTTTTCCTGGTGAGGAAAAGATCGTAGCTGATTGTCTAAAAAATGGTTGTCTTGGTGTTGTTGATAAAATGAGAGAAATGTATGGTGTTGATTTCGATGTTCCACTAGATGTAGAAATAAAGGCAGGATCTAATTGGTTAGATACCTCTGTTTTTGTTTGACAAAATTATTATATATGGTAATATAATATTATAAATTAGCACAGGAGGTGCGAATATGAGTAACGAAGTACGAGCATTTGATAATCTCAGCACAGAAGAGATTATGAAAATGACAGGGCAAGATGACGGATCTCAGATGGGATCAGGAACTTTGCCTAGACTAACAATTAACAGAGCTGCAGAAGATGATGACGGCAATGCTCTGAGAGCAGGTGTCTATACTATCTTTGATCCTGAATCAGAAGATAGAGTGTATGGTTTAAAAGATAAACCTGCACAATTTAGACCGTTCATAAATGCATATCAATACATGGAGTATGACTCTAATGATAATAAATATGCATCAACATCTGTGATATTTAAATCATGGAAGGATGAACCTATCGACACAAAAGGAGGAGTCAGATGTGGTAAAGTAATCGGTAAAGATAAAGACCAATTAACTGATGCAGAAATAGCTGCACAGAAAAACATTAAATGTTATAGACTTGTATATGGTTTATTGAGTATGGACTGTACAAAAGCAAATGGTGAGCCTACTTCTGTTAAAGATATGCCTGTTCTTTGGAGGGTAACAGGTATGAACTTCAAACCTATTGGAGAAACATTAAAAGGTTTGAAAGGCAGAAACAGCTTGATGTTTAATCATGTTCTCAATCTTTCTGCAAAAAGAAAGAAAAGTGGTGACAATATATTCTACATAGCATCTATTGATGTCGATGATAAACAGGTTGAGTTTACTAAAAAAGATTTAGAATATATGGATATGTTCAATGATCTCATCACTGAAGAGAATACCAGGGTAAGTGAACAATGGAAGCAAGCTAACGCATCTAATACTAAAGATGCAGAGAGTGCTAAAGTTGTGGAGGCTGTAACTGAGGAGTCACCAGAAGAGTTCTTATCCACATAATGTCAAGTACCATATTAAATAGAGTACAAGTATTTCTTACAGAGGCTAATAAAGCCTCTGTAGATATTTCTAGCACAATTGTAAATGAGTTTGGAGAAGCGTGTAAAGCTGCTTTCAGAAGACAATTTACAGATCCTAAAGATAAAAAATTCAGAATAAGAATGTCTAGTATTGGCAAACCTTTATGCCAATTACAAATGGAAAAATCAGGTGCCGAACCTGAACCTATGCCTTACAATGCTAAGATGAGAAACCTATTTGGGGATTTAATTGAAGCATCTGCTGTCGCTATCTTAAAAGCTGCAGGTATTAGAATAGAAGATTTACAAAAAGAAGTTAAGCTAAAGCTAGGTAAAAATAATATCAAAGGCACTTATGACGTAAAGATACAGAATAAAATTTGGGATATAAAAAGTGCATCACCTTTTGCATTTGATCATAAGTTTGGAGATGAAGGAGGCTTTGACGCTATATTAAAACAAGATACATTTGGTTATGTATCCCAAGGATATTTATATGCTAATGCAGAAGATACAGATTTTGGTGGTTGGATAGCTATCAACAAATCTACAGGAGAATGGGCAATAACAGAAACACCTTTGTCCGATGAAAAATATTCTAAAGATGCTATTGAACTAGCACAAAAGAATATAGAAGCGTTAGAATCTAACGCACCATTTAAAAGAATGTTTGAAGATGAAGAAGAAACATTCAATAAAAAACCTACAGGTAATAGAGTGCTAGGACTAGAGTGTAGATTCTGTCCCTATAAGAAACCGTGTTGGGGTAAAGAATTACAATACCTACCACAGCAACAATCAAAGGCATTAAATCCTAAATGGGTTTGGTATACTAAATTAGATAACCCTAGATTAGAGGAGGAACAAGATGCCTGATCAAAAAAAGAAACCTATTTTTATATCAATAGATCCTACAGATACAGGATACGAGTGTAATGTTTTACCACCTGTTGATATGCCAAAAGTAGAAAGTTATGCAGTAGCATTAACAATGGCTTATGGAATGGTAAAAGCTGCAATAGAAGATCCTGGTTGGGTTTTTGACTATGGCATAGATGCTATGCACGAACAAAAAGATAAACTCAGTATTTCTTTTGAAGAGATATTAAAGCGTAGAAGGGAGAGACTAAATTAATGAATACACATTTAGTAATACCAGATCCTCATGTAAAAATGGGAGTCAACAACGATAGATTTATTTGGGCAGCTAAGTTTGCTAATGAAGTAAATCCAAGTGTAATTATATGCCTGGGCGATTGGGTGAATATGGATTCTCTATCTCATTTTGATAGAGGTAAAAAAGCTTTTGAGGGGAGAAGATACAATAGAGAAATAGAACATGCTGAAGAAGCATTGCATCTTTTTAATAAACATTTGAAAGTTAAGAAGTGTAAGAAGATAATGTTAGAAGGTAATCATGAATACAGAATAACTAAATTTGTAGAGGATAATCCTGAGTTAGATGGTAAAGTAAGTGTTAGTGATATACCTTTTGAAGAATATGGATGGGAGGTCCATGAATATGAAAAGATAATAGAAGTAGATGGAATACTATATTGTCACAATATAGCAAGTGGTGTGATGGGAAAACCTATCAGTGGAGATTATGTAGCTTCTAATTTGTTAAAAAAGAACTTTCAATCTGCAACTGTAGGGCATTCTCATTTGTTTGATTATGCTATTAGATCTATGCATAATGGTAGAAAAATTATGGGATTGAATGCAGGATGTTATTTGCATCATAAAGAAAACTTTGCTAAAGGCACGCAAAGATTATGGTGGAGTGGATTAATAGTAAAAAGAAATGTAGATAAAGGTGAGTATGACTTAGAAACAATAAATATTAAGGAGTTAAAAAAGAGATATGAAAAACGCAAATGAGTTGCTAAGTGTAGCTGATAATTTAGTTGCTGGGGATAGGGCAGAAGAGTATGGTGATAAAAAAGTTATGCATACTAATATTGCGAGACTTTGGTCTGCATACTTAGAAACTGAAATTACAGCACACGATGTGGCTTTAATGATGACATTACTGAAACTTGCCAGGACAAAAGCTGGTATAACTTCAGATGATACATATATAGATATGGCTGCTTATAGTGCTATAGCAGGGGAGTTAAGAGAATAATGGCTAATTATGTAATTAAACCTAAGTATATAGTCGTAGAGGCGACTGAGTATAGAACCTTGGACAAGGTTGATCATGATGTGATTGCGTGTCTAGATGATCTAGAGACAGCAAAAAGATTAGTTGATATTAAGAATGAAGCAGATCAGCTTCAGGGATTTTCGTACAAGAAGTATATTGTATATCATGTTAGTGAATAATAGGGGGAAACATGGATAATAATTATCTTATAACGCAAGAACAGATTAATTCTGTATTAAAATATTTGTTTGCACGACCTTACGCAGAGGTCGTACAACACATAAGTCTATTAACAAAGTTACCAAAGTTAGATCCTAAGATAAAACCAGACTTTGTTAAACAAGAATCTAAAAGTAAATAATGAAAGACACTGCCGTGTTATTTAAAACCACAGTCCTAATAACTGATAAAGGGGCTGTGGTGGTTGACCATGAATCATTACCTAGCAATGAAGTTACTAAAAGATTAGGAAAAGGATATTATCCTAGCTTGATAAATGCTATAGTGAGTCACTGTAAATCCAGGTCACATTCTTTTGATGAGGATCTTTCTTCTTTAGTTAATAATCTTTAGACCGCAGTCATTAGACCTGTATCTGTATTTTCTTCTACAGCTGCAGGCGGTCTATACACTTGATTCATTTTCATAGCATCTGAAGTGGGTGTCGGTGCTTCAGGTGCGATGAACTCTTGTTGTTCTTGTGGCTGAGAGTCTTGTACTTCTTTTGGCGTAGGTGGTGTTTTAACTTCTGCCATTAATCCTTTTGTAGCTTCTGTATCTGTTTTTACAGGACTTTTAACTGCTGACATATCAGCAAATGTATTTACTAAATCATTAAAATTAATCCATCTCTCATAGCATCTAATAAATTTTTTACAATGGAAGTATTTGTAACATTACCTTCCATATTAGTTTCAGGTTGCTCTCTTACTATCTGAGACATCAAAGGCTGTTTTAGATTTTCTATTGGTTGTGTTGCCATATTTTACTCCTAGCATTCTAAGAAGCCCTTCCCTATCTTGTTTAGAAGATGCAGGTTTAGGCTTCTTAGATTTCTTTTTCATTAAACTGCTTGTACTAAAGCGACTACTATAATTACAGCTACAGCAACTACAATGGTTTTGCCTTTCTTGTTAAGACCGTTCCATTTACTTGTAGCTTTTGATATATATTCTGTTATCATACTTCCTCCATTTGTTTACTTAGTGCTTGTGCACGATTGGGGGTTTGCTTTGCCCATCTCGAATCGAGCATCTGACGGCCTGCCTCTACAAAATTATTTTGCTGTAGAGCAGCAATCATCATTTTAAATTTACTGACACCTGCAAAACCCATTTGAAAAATCATTTCACATAGAATACCTTTTGCTTTATTAGGTATATCAAGACTATGTTCTGCACATAATCTTTCCATATTATCCCATGCTTTATTAAAGTCTTTCTCAAATAAATTATCCCAACCTTCTTTAGTTGTAGGAACCTCTTCTCCTTGTAATATTTTATGACCATAGCCACCTGTTAAAAATCCTTCTGTACAGTGGTACGGATCTAGCCTATAGCCTTCATGCTCCTTAATCCGTTGCATCAGTTCAGCTTTCATTACATCTACCATATTTTCTCCTATTTATTTTTACTAATCATGCCTTTGATACCGGGTGCCGCTCTAACACCTAGACTGACACTGCAAGCCAAATATAAGAGATGGGTATAATATTCAGGTAAAGTTTCCAAAATCTGAAACCCACGCTCTATGTGAGGTTGCATGAAAGGCAAAAAGCTGCAAATTGCTGGAATCATCAGGGCTAATAAAACAAACTCGTCTTTCCAGGACCCTTTCATTTGATCGACTGCACTAGCCTCCCACTTAACTTTGCCTGCTATTTGTTGCTCTTTCAGACTCTTCTGTGCTTTTATTTCCGTAAGTGCTAAATCTGCTTTCGCTTTCTTAGTCTCCACGAAACCTTTGACTGTATCGCCCACCATATTTGCGATGGGACCTATTAACATATTAAACATTATTCCTCCTTATAAACCTAAATCATTTTCATCAATGTAGTCCATCAACTCTTTAAATAAATCAGCTAATTGTTTTTCTAACATGTCTATTTTAAATCTTTTAGCTTCTGAACTCAAAGATTCATCATTTATTATAGCATTTCTTTGTCTATTTACGCCTTGAACTTTTCTACCTACAACCTCTAGTTTACCACTAAGTCCCACTAAATTTAAAAATTCAGGATCTTCATATAGTTCTTGAAGCAGTTGAACTTTACCCTCGTCTTTAAACTTTTTAGCTATGTTCACCGCTTTATCTGCTTCTTTTCTTAATCTGTAAAAATCAGCTTCAGCTTGTGTGAATTTTATAGGGTCTAATTGCAAGAACCTTTTAACAAATATTAACTCATCTAATCTCTTATCTGGCATTTTATTGTCATTAAATATATCCACTGTAGAATCTATTAAATCTAATATATATCCTCCAACAGCACCTGTGTATGCTCTATAATAGTTTTCAAATTTAATAGGCGACATTAAATATTTTCTAATATTAGGAGGTGCATTTTCTATAGCTGATGTAATTACATTACTACTCCATGGATATGACTGACCATAATCAGGCAAACTATGTCTCATATTTTCTGGAACAACAGGAGATCCAAAAAATGTTTTATTAAAGGCTGTATTTAATAAAGGCGATACAACCTGAGGTACTACAGATAATCGTGCTTGATTTTTTAACACAGTCCAAGCTGTTAAAAAGAAATCATCAGCTTCTTTTGTTCCATCAAAAGTTTCAAACATACTTGTTAAGATAGTACCAATAGCACCAAATTCAAAAGGTTTAGGTATTTTTATAAAGTTGCCATCACCAATAGGTATCATGTAATTTAAATCTCTTATTTGTTGTGCAGTGTTATTATAATTTTCATCGCCTCTGTTTAATATATACAATAGTAAAGTAGGAGTACCTACAAAAGCCGATATCTTTGCACCTACTGCTGCTCTTTCTGCAGGGTTTTTTATTGCCCTTACAGTTCTATAAATACCTTGTATACCTGCATTTAGGAACGGAACCATAGATGTATAATTTCTAAAGAATTGATTAGCACCATGCATACCAAAGTCTACAGCTACCTCTCTAGCTGCAAACGCAGCTTCTCTTGCTGATACACCTCTTGCTCTTAACATAGCAAACTCTGTAAATCTAGATGCATTCTCAAAACCTGTGACCACATCTCCATATCTATCTATAAACTTTTTAGGTCTATCTAATACATCCTTATAATTAGATCCTAGCTTTCTGTGAAATTCTTTTAAGAATCCCTCAGATACTTCTCCTCTCCATAATGTAGAACCAAAAGACCCTCCATTTAGAAGAAACTCTTGATATAATTCTTTATTTGTTGTGACTGTACCGTCAGGCAAAGTTACTCTAGAATTACTTTGAAATCTTTGTGATGTTTTTACAGCAGTGCTAAGTATAGGTATGTAAAATTTATTTCTAGATAAAATAGCTGCAGAAAATGTATCTCTTAATGCGTTGGCACCTGCAAAGAATCCAGGGTCCATCGTAACACCTTTTGTTAATAAGTTTTTAAAACTTCTAGCTATTCTTACAAAAGCATTTGCTGTAGCAAATTGTTTAGGGCTAATAGAATTTAATGTGGTTATTAAAAAAGGATTTATAGCATCATAGATAGTCTTTTCTATATCGCCAGCTTTATTTTTTCTAAATACAACAAATTGATTCTCTCCTAACGCTAGCCTTTCTGATCTAAATAGATTTAAATTATCTAGATCTTCTAAATCATTGACATCTAACTCAGTGCCTTTTTGTTTAAACACCTGTGTTTTTAATTCTTCTGCTTTTAAAGTTACCACAGTTTTTTTTGTACCTTGACCTGGTGCTTTTACAGCCCAATCGTCTAATTTGCCTGCATCTATAAGATCAAATGTATTTCTTAATACCTTATTTTTATAAGAAGCTGTTATAATACTGTTTATATTTTCTACATAGTTATCAAATAAATTTTTTAAAGGTAGTTGATCTTTACCAAAACCAATAGGAACTTTAGCTTCTAATTTTCTTTTTACTGCAACACCTCCGCCTCGTGCTCTAGAAACAAAATTATCATCTATTGACATGTCTCTATACAAAGGCACATAGTGTTTTCTTGCATTCAATAATTTATCTGCAGTCTTTCTTGATATTAACTCTGCATCCACAGCTAAATCTACAAGTTCTCTATTAAATCTATCTAACTCTTTTAAAGCTGCTTGATATTCAGGTATAGCGTCTCCCATTTTAGCATCTTTTTTTATCTGATCTCTTGTTTTTGCATTAGGGAAAAGACCCTCAAACTTTGTTTTATTCATAGATAAAACACTTTTAGTTCCTACATAATTAAAAAATTCATCTGCATTGTGCTTCTTGCCTAAAGTTTTTTGTAGAAGACCTTGCAATCCATCATTAGCAGTGCCAATCATTTGTCCTGCATCATTATACCTAAAAGTACCTTTAAATAAAAAGTGCTCTACCATTCCCCCTATAGCAGGTAAAAATCTAGCTTCTTGGTATACCCCTAGTCCTTCGCTATATAAGTTTTTAAGTCTTTTAACACTTACTCCTTTTTTACTAGCTGCATCTTCTAGATATTTTAATCCTCTGTTACTGTCTAAGAAATCTATTGTAAACTTTTTAACAACATTGCTATTAAAAAAGTTTACTCTTAATTTTTCTATAGCGTTTGATTTTAAAGATACATTTTGACCCATTACATATTTACTTTTTAGATTTGGTTTTGCTTTTAATTGAAATGCGTCATCTGTTTGCTCTTCTACTCTAGTTTCTTCTTCTTCAGATTTACTTTTTACTTTCTTACGTTCTTTTACAGTTTTTACTTTACTTGTAGTATCTAATTGTTTTTCAAGTTCTTGTACAGCTTTTTGACCTATTTTATTTTTACTCCAAACAAAACCTTTTGATACCCCTGCTAAAAATGGAGGTATAAATACGGAGGGTATGCCTCCTGATATAGCATTTTTTAAACGCTCCATTCCGGGATCTCCATTAGGATCTGTTTGTAACCACTCAGTTAAAGCGTTTTTTGTAGCAGGAAATCTTACTAAAAAGTCTGCAAGATTAGGATCATAAGGTGCAAAAGCTATTGCATCAGATAATGCACCTGCACCTATTGCCAAACCTGCAGTTTCACCTTTTGTTAAAGTCTTTTTTAAATCTCTTTCTGCTATTTTTCTAGTAGTAGGCTTTTTTGTTACAACTTTTTTTACACCCCTAATAGTTATAGGTTTAGGTACCCCCATTCCTAACTGATCCATTAAAATTTCATTAGATGTAGTAGGAGGGTTTTTTCTAACTGTTGTGACAGGTATATAATCAGTTTTTGTTCTTGTACCCTTTTTAAGTATAGTAAATTTATCTTTATCTTTTTTTGTTATGATATCATCTTTGCTTTTAATCTTCTTATCTGTAATTAATTGCTTTACAGTATTATTTAAGTTTTTTGCATTTTTGACATACATATACCCACCTTTGGCTATTTTAAAAGCACCTGTATAAGGTATAAAAAATTGAGCTGCAGGTCTTATAAATGCACCTGCTTTAGTCTCTGCTTCAGGAACTATATCACTGTACTCTACTTCCATGCTTTTAGGCACTACAAAATTATATGCAGATTCACTTGCATCTACAATACCACCTACAGTTTGAACTCCTATATCTTGTAAAGTATTTGCTACTTTAGGTAAAAAAGCTTGTTCTTTTTTATCTTTTTCGTCTTCTTTATATTTAGATAGTGAGTTCTGTAGAGAGGTATTGAGGGACTTTCTAATTTCCTCTTCTGTCATATTTACTCCTCTGTTTTTGGTGTTCCGTCTGCGTTATGTGTTTTACTGTATAATAAATCCCAGTTTTTAGGAGTTTTATTTCCAACCCCTTCACCTTTAGGTCTAGGTTCTACATGACCAGGCTTTAAATCACGACTCTTAAATATTAAGAAACCTGTATCTTCATCATATAAAGATCCTTGACCTCCAAAAAAGTTTTTAACATTTGGATCAGAGGCGTTCGCTTCTCTCCACTCTGCAGCTTCTGAAGGTATTGTAGGTATAGGATCTACAGAGCCTTCTCTTAACCAATCTTCTACATCTAAAGCTTCTATTTGCTTAGTCCTTGTTTCCTCTCGCTCTTCTACCTCTTTTATTGGAGTATCAGGTAGAGTATCAGGATCTAAGTTTGCTATCTGATTTACAACAAAATCGCTGTTAATTATTAAGCTTGCTTTATTAGCATCTCCTCCAACTAACTCTGTAATTTCTTTAGTGAGTAATTCAGTGTCTGATACATCTTTAGACATAGTGTTTTTTATAATGCCTGTAATCACATCCATTCCTGTTTGAACATTACCTTCAGCACCTGGTAGACTACTGAAAGCTGACGCTTCAGCTTGTTCAAACTCTTGTGCTCTTGCTTGATTTATTATACTATTTAAACTTAACAACTCTTCTATTGTATTAGCCTCTTTTAATTCACCAAATGCAAACATATCTATACTTTTTTTGTTTTGCTCTACTTCTCCTTCAGCAATGTCATTTGCATTTCTCCAGCTTTCAAAATCTTCTTTACTNTAATTCATTATTAAATCTTGATAATAACTTCTTATATTATTTTGAACAGTGTTAATAGTTATACCTAATTTAGAACCAATTAGCGACAAGCTAGCATCATTAGCATTAAGGGCTTCATTATTAAATCCTAATTGAGTACTCAATTCATTACTAATACTATTATCTCTCCATGATTGTAGTAGATTATTTGCTATTGAACTTATAATTTTAGCATTAAATTGTTGATCATTCTCACCACTAAATAAGTTTGTATCAATCTCACCAGTAATTTCATTTACTGTTAGCTGACTTTGACTAAAGTCTAAACCTGTGGCAGGTATTAAATCGCTAGTTATTGATCTATTCTTATCAACTAAACTAAACTCTTTAGGTTGTTTAACTCCACCAATAGTTTCTGCTAATTGAAGACCTGCTTGATCATCAAATTGATTAAGAGTAAAATTAATTTTATTAGTTGCAAGAGTATTACGAAATTTATCAACATCAATAGTATAGTATTGCATATCTTCTTGTGTCATAAATCCTGCACCTGGTGCGTCAGGAGCACCCTCTACTCCAGGCATTGATTCAAAAAATTCAGCAGTATTAAACTGAGGAAACTTTTGAAGAAAATTATAAGGAACATAATTAAGTTCTTTTTTTAATAGACCGTCTGTAGTTTTTGTATGTGTTCCATGTAAAATATATGTATCTCCTCCAACTGACATATGATATCTAACAGGGGTTTGATCTTCTATTGTTGGGTAAAATTTATTGGATATATTTTTACCTATATCACTACTAGTATCAAAATATGCTGTATTTCCATAAAAAGAATCTATAGGCATATGCCCATTTTTTGTGTGAACATAATAAATAGAGCCATAGTCATCTTCACCTGGAGTTTGTGAAACTCTAAATGCAGTTACTTTTACTCCATCTTCTCCTATGAATGTTTTAGGATCTCCTGTTTTATATTGTTTTTTACCAAAGAATAGTTCTGCCCCTACAAAGTTTGGAGAACTAAATCCACCTTCTTTAGATATGCTGTTGCCACTTATATTTGTATCAGTAAATTGACTATCAGCTATGTTGTCTGTTAAATTATTTTCTTTTTTAGTATTATTAACTACTTGTTTATTATCAAAATTATCATTAGTATTAGCCATACCTAATTGTATTTCTTGAATTGTTTTACCAACAAGCGATTTATCACGATGATAATTAATAGGTGTTGTATGCCAAAAAGGAGTGCCATAATATTTTTCATTCATTTGTAACCAAAGTTGAGCATTCTCATCACTTTCTAATGCGTATTGACCAAAGGCATCTAAATACTCTTCTGTAAATCCTAATCCCATTAATCCGTTTTTTCTTTTATCTTTTGCGATATCAAGTTCTTTTTGACTAAATTCAAAATCTACTTGTTTTTTATCACTATAGAGATTCATTTCATCAACTATGTTCTGTTTTCTTATATCATCTTCTCTTTTTTGTCTCGCTCTTTCTGCTAATATATCTCCACCGCCTTCAGCAAAACCCCTAACAAAACTCATTAACGCTGACATTATTTATCCTCCTTTGACATTAAACCTGCTTCTTTTTCTTTTAACTCCTCTTTTATGTCTTTTACAAAACTTTTTAATTTTTCTTCAGGAGCCTTTTTAACTTTATTTCTAGATTTTATATTTTTAAACTCTGCAAACTGTTTATGGAATTTATCGTTACCTTGATCTTTTATAAACAGAACAATATTTTGTACGTTTGCTCTTACACCCATAGCCATAATTTGTTTAAATACAACTTCTGCTATTAGTAGTGCTACATCTACACTCCATTTACCTTCCATGAAACCGCCAAACAATATAGTTCTAGCTATAGCCTCAACAGGTATTCCATTTTTTAAAAATGTTAATACTTGGTCTGCATTCTTTTCTCTATGCAATATTTCCCAAACATACTCCGATGCTTCTTCTATATTAGTATATTGGGGTGGATGCTCCCAAGGATAATTACCTGGAGTATTAGTTAAAGATTGTCCTGGAATAGGTGCGTCAAATATATTTTCTATCATATTATCCTCTTAAATTTGGTAATGTTATTTTACTGTAAGAATCTTCTCCACTAAATAATCTTCTTTGCCATAGTTGTAATAACACATTTGGATCAGATGTATCTATAGTTTCCGCTTTTCCTGGGTCAGATTGATAATTACTAGTGGTGTAAGCTTCACTACTAAAATTAGGTGGAGGTGTACGACTACCACCAGAATCCCCTCCTCCCATAAAAGCCTTACCTATAGCACTGCCAATTGTATCTGAAAACATTTTTTTAGTAAATATACTACCTATTAAATCTATCATTAATCTCCTCCCATAAATATGCCTGAAGCAAATCTACCTAACATACTAAATAAAGCATCTCTAGAATCTTGATCTTGTAAGTCAAAAGCTGTCTGTCTTTCTAATGCAGCTACTGCCATATTATGAGATCTATTAAGACCATTCTGTGCAGCTTCATTTGTCCATGATGCTTCATCTCTCCATTGTTGCCATAATGATGACATGGCAAAGTTAGAGATATTTAGTAGATTTTGTGCGTTCGTTTGATTAGCTGCATTCACTGCTGCAGTATTTGCTGTGTTAATCTGTCTTCTCCAATTAGTATTTGATTGATCAATAACTTGTTGATTCTGTACATTAAATCTTTCTCTTTGATCTGCTAATTGAGAATTAAACTGATTGATAGCTGCTTCTGTTTGCATATTTGCTTGTGCTACACCTGTTTCATTATTGGCATTTTGTGCAGCTATTCTATTGCTTTCTTGTGTAGCAAACTGATTCATTGCATCCATTCTTTGTGCATTTGCAGTGGATACAGATGTGGATAAGTTTTTATAAAACTGATCTACTTGATTTTGACTTGTCGCATTAAACTGAGCTGCAGCATTAGAAGCTGCTTGATCCGAAAATAATTGTGCTTGTCTTAATTGTACGTTTTGTAGATTAGCTTGTTGTTGATTGCTAAGATTAGCCATATCCATTTTAAGATATGACTGTGCGTTTTGTAATGCAGATTGTTGTCTATTAGATAAGTTTTGAAATATCATCTGCTTATAGGTTGCAGCATCGGCTGCAGCTATAGGTATAGCAGATTTCATAATACCTTCAGCTAAAGCTTCGGCATACATACTAGAGGCACCAAGACCTCTCTTTGCCATATTAGCTTCAACTAACTGTTGAGCACCTCTTGCCCAAGCAGGTAAGTTCTTTACCTTCTGTAACAGCATCTGTAACTTGTTGCTGTANACCTTCTAGTTGTCCTGCAACAGTAGCATCACTTGTGATTTGCCCTGTCTCTGCAGTCATAGGCTGTGTTAAAGTGCCTTGAGCTGCAGTCATAGTAGGTGCTGTGCCTACCGTAGTAGCTGTGTAATTAGCTGCAGCTTGTTGGGCAGGTGTTGCTACTTGTGTTGCAGTTTGTGGTGTTGTCGCTGTAGCAGTACCTGCTGTTGCAGTAGGGACCGCAGCAGTAGGTACAGTTGTTGAAACTCCTGGTGTCGATAGCATTTCATTTGTTTGTGTTTGTTGTAATGCAGGAGTTATAACTGCACCTTGGGGTAGTGCAGGATTAACAACTTGTTGTTTAGCTAAATTTAATGTGTCTTGTGATGTACCTGATTGGGGATTAGGAACAACACCTGCAGGTAATTCTACTCCAGGTACTTGCTGTGTAGGTGGTACTGTATGATCTGGCGTGTGTGGCATTAGTACATTACCTCTCTAGTCTTTATAAGATATTCTTCCATCCATATTATCTTTTCTTTTATAATGGCTATGTCTTGTTGCATTGTAGTAATATTGTTTGTCTTTGTTTCTAAAGCGTCTAATCGTTCTGCCCACATACCCCAAGTCATGGCAAAACCTAGTCCCATTATTAAATATGGTGCTAGTATCTTTATGTCTATGTTCATGCTATCTCCTATTTACTTTTCGCTGACATTCCTGATAAAGGATTATTTAGTGCTTTATCTATCTTTATATCTAAAGCCTCTTCCATCAATTTAAGTTCATCTAAAACTTCCCTAGTATCTTCTTTCTGTCGATCTTCAACATCATTTACTATTTCTGTAATATGCCTGATGTCATTATTCATCGCTCTTAAATCTGCTTTAAGGTCATTCTTTANTTCAGAACTAACTCCTGCGACAAGCTGTACTTCTTCTAGTATCATGGACATTTCACCCTTTATCATNTCTAATTCTTGCTCGATTAATTCTAATCGTTTATCCATTTCAGCTTNAGCAAGATCTATTTTCTTATCAAACTCGCTTAGATCAGGGGCTACAAAGTCTTGAACTTGTTGCTTCATATCCAAGTAATCGTCATAAAAACGATACCCGGACCACCCTCCACCAATAATAGCACCTATTAAAGATAGAATAATAAAGAATTTTCCACCAGAAAATTTAAGTCCTTGATACTCAATACTGGGCATTTATCATCTCCTCTATAGTTTGTGCTTGTGCCATGTTAAATAATACTCCATAGTTATCTTCTATTGTTTTGTTTAAGTATTCATTGACATCTGTATCAACAATAGTTGATTGAGTGTCAAAAAATGTTTTAGTATTTCCTAATATTTGCATTACAATTAATGTCTTCATTTGAGCTGCATCATCATATCGTTCTTTATCATCTATCTTTTTAACAATCTTAGTTGCAGCTTTTTCTTTTGCAGAAGGTTCTTTTACAGACTCTTTGGGTTCTTCAGCTTCTTCCTGTTGTACCTCTTTTTGTTCTGTACTATCCTCTGCTTCCACAGTGGGTTCTTCAGTAGTTTCGCTATTGGATTCTGTTGTTTCTTCGACTGGTTCATCTGCTATTTCCATTTCCATCTCTAATTCCATTTCCATTTCTACTTCTACAGATGCTACTTCTATTTCAGGTTCAGGTAGATCTACATCAAACTCTGCTTGAAATTCTTGCATTTCTAATTCTACAGTTTCATAAGATATTTCTTCTTGTTGTGGCTCTATAGGTGCAAACTCTATATCCCCTGCGTCATCAACAATGACATCATTAAATTCAAAAACTTCTTCTATAAAGTCTAATTCTGTTGGGTCAAATATATCTAGATAATATATTTCTTCTATCGTAGTAATCTGTTGTGTGATTATTGTATTGATAACATTGTAAAATACATTAACCGTCACATCATCAAATAGTGGACCAACAGCTAGGTTGATATCTCTACCACCAATTTCTATAACTACTTTATTTAATACACCACCGAAATCGAAAGACCCGTTATAAGATTGGTAGCCTGTTGATACTCCAGACTCAGACAAGATGTCAGTGCCTGAAAAGACTTGACTAGTTCCATTAAGTCCTGTAATGTGCATGTATATTCTATCTTGAGCATCTTGCTTATCAACCTCTATAGTGTATTTAACTTGTCCTCCATTATCTATTTCTAAATCAGAAATATCGACAGTTTGTATAAAAGTTGTGCCCATTCCTGTAACACCCATAGTAGAGGTGTTATTACCACTTCCTGTTATAGATGCACATTTATCTGAGCCTAAACCATAACAAGAATTACCGCTAGGCATACTAGCAGGTCCTTGACCGCCCCAATCAATATCCATGTCACCTTCATACTTTGATGATACATAATCGTTATCACCATCAAGAATATCTCCTGAATCTTCATTTGTGACTGTTGTAGTGGTAGTAGTTACAGTGGTTGTAGTAGTTGTAACAATTTCTGTACCTTTGTCTTCTTCAGTGACATCTATCTCTGTTTCTTCTGTAATTGTTACTCCAGGTATACAGAGTCCTTCTGCGTCAGGTAAGCAAGTATTTGCTTTAGAATAAAAGGAGACCAGTAGTAAGAATAAACAAAGTTTTAAATAAAGTAACATTTTGTGCATCTGTAAACTCTCCTTTAACAGGTTTTGCAGCCTGTACATATTCTGTTTTGTATTTACTACCGTCTGGAATCTTATCAGGATTATCAGACCAATAGCTTGCAGCTTCTGCTCCAATCAAACCTTGGGCAGGGCACGGCGTCCCCGCATCTGTCATCGCATCCCATACTCTTGGATCTTGACAAAGTATACTAACTGCTGCAACTTTCATGCCGTAGGTGTACATAGATCTACTTAATTTTAATTTTTGACACAGTGTATCGTCTATTAAAACACCTGTAGCTACACCTAAAACATTATTTTGCACACTTCCGCCAACACCAACCTTACATATATCACTATTAGAATTTATTATAGAAGGTGCATTTGCCGTAGGAGGGGTTGAGTTTGTAACTACCGTACTGGACACGGTATTTGTCTCACTATAAGCAGATGTACAAAAAAGTAGGGTAAATAAAAATACCACTACTAAAGATGTAAAAAATGTAAGTTGGTTTTTAACCATTAGGGTTTAGTAGGCCAAGTGATATTTAGAGGATCAGATTGTGAACTTGGAACATCTCTAAGTTCTTGTCTATATGTTCTCATAGCATCAGTCATTGTTACATCAGAATTTGCTGTCCAATCTGTTTCTGCAAGTAGTTGATTTCTTATTTCTCTTACTTGCTCCCATCTTTCTTCATCAGTTACTACTCGTATTCTATGACTGTCATCATAAGAACTGCCATTCCATGTATCTCCTATTTCTCCTGTGTGGTCAGTTGCTAATACTTGACCTTCTTTAATTAAAAAAGAAGGAACATTATTAACATCTGCTACTTCAAACATTTCTTCTACTACATTAGTAGAAGCATTTAATATACATACTTTTGCCATTTTATGCGTACTCCATTACAACTACATATCCTGCACCGCCATTACCACCACTACCAGCAGTTGAGTAATTTTCTCTTGCCGCAGCACCTTGACCTCCACAACCAATAGCACCTGCAGCTCCACTTACTTCTACATTACCGCTACTACCATAAGCAGTATTCAAACTACCTCTAGTAAAAATTGTATGACCACCTGCCATACCAGTAGTTCCCGCAGCATTTCCTTGACTTGACCTAGTTGTACCTTGGTCTTTTCCAGAGGTGTTAGCTACAACATAAGCGGGCATTCCATCCATATTTATTTGTCCATTACTTGCAGAACCACCAGTTCCACCTCTACCCCAATAACTATTAGAACCTCCATAGCCGCCTCCGCCACCATTTCCTGTTAATGTACTGCCTGTTCCTGCAGGGTTAAAAGTAGTATTACCACCACTAGAACCATCTCTTGGATCGTGATGAGAAGCACCGCCTGCACCGCCAGAACCGATTGAAACAGAAGCATCAGCACCTAATTCAGTAGCATCATAAGTTCGAATTGCACAGCCTCCGCTTCCGCCTCCGCCACCACTACAAGGTACATTACCAGTACCAGAGGTGTTTCCGCCACCTCCACCTGCACCAAAACAGTAGACAGTAACGAACTGAGTTCCAGAAGTTGGGGTATAAGTTCCAGAGGATGTTATAACCACAGTCTCAACTGCTGAGACACCGCCTGTAATAGCTGTATGGGCTGTTCCTGCTAAATTTAGAGTGTCACAATGAAGTGTGCCATCAAAATATCCATCTTTAAATTCTTTGGATGAAGAGCCTAAGTCTACATCATTATCTGTGGTAGGTTCTATAACACCATCTTTAATACTAAACTGGTCAGTGCCACCTATCTTAACATCTATCTGGTCATCTGTATCTGCTGTAATACTAGTATCACCGTCTGCATCAATAATTAACTCTTGTCCGTTTACATCTAAAGTTCCAGGTGTTACTAAATTACCAGAAAGTTTTGCACTTGTAACTGAACTATCAGAAGGTGTAATTGTACCGCCTACTGCACCAGATATTTCTACAATAAAGATTGATGCTCCACTAGCAGGTGCTGTNGTAAATGTAATCTGTGTTCCNCCTGAAGCTAGTGTATAGTCTGTTCCAGGTTTTTGNATNACACCATCATGNGATACTAATAACTGTGCTGCAGAACCAACTTGTGTTCCTAGATTAAAGGTTGTGTTAGAACCATTGTAAGTATTACCACTGGTGTCTAAGACAGAGAAGGTTCCGTTTTTAATTGATTGTCCTATGTATGCCATTAGATACCAAATGCCTCCTTAATTTCATCTACTGTTAATCCTAAGTCTTGGAGTTTTTGTTTAGCAGATGCTTTTNTTGTTTCTTTGTTTGCTTCAGCTTGTTTTAATTCTTCAATCTTTGCATTAACTTCAGCTTGAGTTGGCATAGTTGCACTGTTGTCATTAAGAATTAAATTTTCATATGTCATTCTTTTTTCACCAGTCCAATCTTTTTTCCAACCATACCATTGATGTTTACCAATATTAAATTTACCAAGTGCTTTTTGTAAATAATTTAAGTCCATATTATGTATCTCCTAATCTAATAAATAAAAAAGAAGTTCTATTAGCATCAGTATTACCTTGTAATGCAGAATCTGAATTTAATGTAGTTGTTGTAAATTTACATTTAACATTTGAAGTGTCAGTAACATCTAAAAGTAATGAACTTGCTCCAGAACTAATCCTGTCATTTGTTGTTCCATCAAATCCACCAAATGCTCTTGCTCTTTCTGTATATGATGAATTATCTATAGTAACTTTTGTTAAAACACCACATTGACCATCAATACTAGATGTAGTATTTGGGTTGCTAAACATAGCATTTACAATAATTAAATAAATACCTGTTGAAGGAAAACTAAAAATACCAGATGAGTTAGTCACTCCACTTCCAATTAATGGAGTAGTTGGTGTATCAATTCTTTCTAAGTTTGAAGTAATATCTGCATTAGTTCCTGTAACATCAGCAGTCAATCTAAATTGGTCAACCATAGTGATTAATCCCAACTCTGTTTTTGCAGAGGTTACTGCATCATCTGCTATGCCACCTGTTGCTATTTGTGATTTACTCATCTATCCTCCTATGGTTTAGTAGGGAATACTGCGTTCTCGCACTTCTCTACTGTATCTTTTCCTGCAGGTAAGTCTCTTAAATCTTGACGATACTTTTTCATATCATCACTAAGAGTATTATCTGATAAAGCTAGATAATCTGTCTCTGCTAATAATCTGTTTCTTTTACTTCTTAATTCAGCCAAGGCTCTAGCAGGAGCTGCATCAGCCCATGCTTTCTCTTCAGCATCACGAGCAGTTTCTTCTTCTGCTGTGAACTGAACCTTAACTCCATTTATATTATGATATCTTGGCATTGTTTCCTCCTTAATTTATTCCATACATTTCTATTGTACCTGANTCTATGTTTCCGCTAGACATTTTAAATTGTANCTCATCTATGGCANTTGTNGTATTAAAATATCCNGANACAAATACATCAAAACTATAATTTGAATCGTTAGCACTTTGTGTTCTACATANGAAATGTTTTACAAAAGTAGTGCTACTTGGGTCAAATAAAAATAACTCACCTGAAATACATTGGTCTGCATCTGCTCCACAAGAATTTGTTAATGTTTGAAATGATGTGCCTTGTGCTTGGTCTTGATTACTTTGATATGAAAGACCTGTAGTATCACCTCCTTCATTGTGAAATGATTCAAAATCTGTTGATGTAATTGTTTCATTAAATCCTGAACCCCCTGCTGCGTTTGCTTGAAATCTAAATATTGAACCATCAGTTCCAGGGTGTAAATCAACAAACCTAAACTTATAAATATTATATGTGCTATCTATGCTACTTGTAAAATCTAATGTAGCACTACTAGATGCTGTCACTGTAGTTAATTTTTTTTCTTCATATGTTCCTGAAGATGCACTAGGTATAGAGTTAGTCCCTGTAAAAGCATAATTAGCAGTTAGGTCCATTGATGCAGGTTGTATTTTACTTAATGCCATATAATGCTATCCTCCCTGCATCCATTGTTCCTGAAGATTGTTTAAACTGTATTGCGTTAATAGCTGATGTTGTATTAAAGTAACCTGCAACACGAATTACATTATTATTATCATTGCCCGTATAGTCACTAGCTGTTGAAAAAAAATGTGTAACAAAAGTTGTATCACTTGGATTAAACAACCATAACTCACCACTAGAACACTCATCATTACCATTGCCTACATATCTATGAATTGTTTGAAATGATGTTCCGTTTGCTTGGTCATGATTACCATCATAACTTACCGCAGCAGAACTACCTCCTTCATCATGATATGCTTGAGAGAAAGTAGTGGTCATTGATGTATTGTAATTAGAACCTCCATCTGTACTACCTTGAAATTGTAAGTCTGATTGGTCAGCAGATGGATGCATATTATTAAATCTAAATAAGTATGTTTTATAAGTATTATCTAAATCAACACTACTAGCACCATCAACAAAACTTAATGTGCTACTAGAACTTGCATCTAAATTCTTAATTAAAAATAATTTCTGTGTAGATACTGCTCCAGTTACTGTGCCTGTTAAAGCATAATTATCTGTCAGGTCAAAAGAGTTTGCTGATAATTTACTAAGTGCCACTATACTACTCCAAATAATTGAAAAGTTCCTGAATCTATATTACCATCATCAAACTTAAACTGTATTTCATCTATGGCAGATGTCGTGTTTATATACCCTGCCACATAGTTATCATTCACACTATTATTGTCCTGATAAGTAACATTATGAGCTATGAAATGTTTTACAAAAGTTGTAGAACTAGGATTATAAAGTTTTAAAAACCCACTAACACATTCGTCATTTTCAGCTCCTACACTTCCTGAAGAAAGTCTTTGAAAAGAAGTTCCTTGTGCTTGGTCACCACTTCCATAGTAAGACAATCCTGACTCACTATCTGCCTCGTCATGATAAGCATAAAAAAATGTAGAAGTTATGGTTTCATTAAACCCACTACCTCCTGATGCATTAAATTGAAAAGTAAACTTTGGAGTGCTTGTAGAAGAGGGATGGATATTATTATATAAAACCATGTATTCTTTATATGTGCTATCTATTCCAGATGTAAAACTTATAGTCGAATCGCTTGATGCAGTAGTTTCAGTGATTAATACTAAAGGTGTTTCATCAGCTAATCCCGATACTGTGCCTGTAAAGCCAAATGTACCTGCAAGATTTAAGCTATTGGCTTTTATCTTGGATAGTGATGTTCCAACTTCTCCAAATGCCATGACTATCCTGTAAACTCTTCGTACTCTACTATCTTTGCCCGTTCTTCTATTCTTTTAGTTTTAATATCATCAGGTATAGCTTTGCCACCATCTGCAGCTCTTTGATGGTACCAATCTGTTTCAGCTAAGTATGTTTTTGCTGCTATATTAATAGCTTCTTGAGAAACAAAAGCATCTTGTTTATCCATTTCGGTTTTTACTTTTGTCCAAGTAACGGCATCAGGCTTATCACCAAAAGTAGCTAAACCATTAGAGTCTTTTCCTGTAACCCACTTTACATTGTNATTAAACTCTGTTTCGTTAGTAACATTACCTCTTATATAATATTCATATGTTCCTATTGAATCTATTGCTTTTCCACAGTTTGCCATTATGCTAATATCTCCATTGCCACTACATAACTTGGACTTCCATTTCCTATTCTAATAGAACTACCATTTCCTGATGCTATTTTTACAGAATATGTGACTTGACTAGTCGTTGCAGGACTATCAATAAAAGTTTTTGAAAAAGTTGCAAAGTGGTCTTCAGTTCCAGAATGACCTAAATTTCTACCAAGTTCAGCGGATATAATACCTTTGTAAGAATTAGAACTAGCACCTAAATCTGTACTATCTCTAAATACATGTGTTCTTATTCTACCATCTAATTCATCAGGCTCTCCAACACCTGCATGTATTAAAATTGTGCTAGATGTAGATGAAGGAGTTATATTACAAGCAACACCCACATCAACAAAACTTGTTGAGGATGTTTGTGTTGTAGAAAATTCTGAGTCTTCTACAACCTGTTTAATTTTACCTTGACCTTTTATGAGTGAAAAATCTATTCTTTTTATTGTTCCTGCATCTGATACTAAAAACTCATCTGTATCTGCAGGAGTTGCAGCTAAAGCTGTGTGTCCAGATATAACTGTATTGTCAAAAGAATCTGCATTGACAGTTCCTGCTGCAGGACTAATTGTTCCTACTGCTTTTGCTTGATGTACTACATAAATATTATTTGTACCACTAGGAGGTGCGGCAGCAAATGTTAATGTAGTGCCTGATAAACTATATGCAGAGTTTGGGTCCTGTCTAACATTTTCTACAAAGACTTCTATGTCTAGTGTAGAACTCGGAGCAACATCTAATGTAAATGCTGTTGTACTAGCATCACCACTAAATCTTTTTCCTACTAAAGACTGAAACTGATTTGTTGTATCTATAGGTGTACCAATGTATGACATTCTAGGTTATCTCCATAATTGATAAAGCTATATCTGCAGCACCTGAAGCTGTTAACGAAAGTGTGTCAGTTGTTTCCATAACCACTTTGTTACCAGACAATAGTTCAAGTGTACCACCTACAGGTACGGGTGCATTAGTTACTAGTTCAACTGTTTGATTAGCTTCATCATTTGCACCTGCTCTGTTGCTAGTGTCTGAACCTAAACTTACTGTTGCAGTAATCTGTGATGTTGTTGTGTTACCTACCATGATTCCAAGAACTACAGTTGTTGTAGAACTCGCCACAGTATAAATAACATCAGCACTTGTTACACCTGCTTTTGTTACTACTTTAAATGTATTTGCCATTTACCCTCCTATCCTAATGCGATTGCCAATGCCGTAGGATCTTCAGTTGAAAATCCTGCACTAGATAAATATGTTTTTACGTCTGACAAAGCAACTTGCTTCATCGTTCCTGCATCATTGGTAACTACTCTATCAGCATCTACTAAAGTTGTTGATGAGGCAGATGTATCACCATCCATGATGTTTAGTTCTGTAGCTGTAGCGGTCACACCATCCAATATGTTCAACTCAGCTGCGGTAGATGTAACACCATCCAGGATATTTAATTCAGCGGTGGTAGATGTAACACCGTCTAAAATATTTAGTTCGGCGGTTGTGGAGGTTACACCGTCTAAAATATTTACCTCTGTGGCTGTAGCAGTAATAGCTACATCCTCATTTAGTTTTGGTGAAGTTAATCTTTTATTTGTAAGAGTTTGTGTAATATCAACAGCGACCAAATCTTGTGTATCACTACTGCCACTATTAGGTAATCTTAAAGTATTACTAGCACTAGCTGAGTGTGGTTGTGGCTGTAATGTTTGAAAGTGAGCATTTGATGACTCACAATACATTTTAAGAGAAGCTGGTGAACCACTATTTGATTTAAAATCTATAACACCACCGTTGACTGTGAGGTCATCTCCAATTGTTATATCTCCAGAAACATCTAANTCACCATTAAGATCTACTGTAGTGGCTGCTAATTGTATTTCTGTATCTGCAAATAAATCTAATTGACCGTCTGCAGAAGAGTTAATACCTAATGCTGAGTCTCTAAAAAGTAATTTGTTTGTGCTATTTAAGGTTAGACCTGTTCCGTCTGTGTGTGTTAAAGTTGTGTCTGAATCAGCGCCAAATTTTAAAACTGCTGAGTCGGAGCCTAAGATTAAGTCATTGGGTAGAGTTACGTCAGAGCTGCCATCTTCATGCACTGCCTTACTAGCAGGCATTGTACAAAATACATCTTTTGTACCAGCACTAAAGTTAACAGCACTATCACTATTAGAGCTAGATATAATTGTAGTTCTAGCTAGAGTATCAGGTGACGCGTCTGTTATAGTGCCTAAACCAACTTCAAACTCTGCGTTGCTTCTGTGAACGATGGCGTAGTAAGTAGTATTACTGTTTCCTATGCCCGCTACAAAAGTCTCAAAATTAGTTTGAGCACCACCTAAACTGATTGTACCTGTACCGGTCGTAGTGGTGGTTTCTTTAACTCTGTCGTTTAAAACTAAAGCCATGACCTATTATGCGATTCTTATTATAGCTGTTGATGCACCTGCTGCAGGNAACTGAATAGTAAAGTCTCCGTTAGTAGCNGTTTTNGTNCCTCCAAAATCTAGCACAACNACAAGCTTATCACTGTTTGTANNGTTATAAATAACNGCGCCTACTGCTGATAAAGTTACTGATGAAAAAACTTCATCTGCAAAATCAACNAGAGCTGTGTTACTTGCAACTGAAACAGCNTGACTATCTAATGCATTTCCACCAGCAGAATAATTAGTACCNGAAGAAGAAACTTCNTTAGTGGTAGAATATGNAGTGCTTGATGTGGAATATCCAGAGATGTCTGTAAATAAAGCTATTTTAAAAGTATTGCCACCGTTGGCAAAATTATGNGTGCCAGATAAGAGTTCTGATTTGAATGCATCTGGTATTATGTTAGCCATTTATCGTCTCCTTATTTCATTTTCGGTTGTGGTGATTGTAAGTCTAGACGAATTGCACCACTAGTGTATTCGTCTCTGCGTCTTCGGCCTTGTTGTTCTGCCGCAAACGTTTGAAGNCCCTCTTGATAAGANGCNTCNTAAATTTGTATCATATTATCTGGCCCTTTCAAGTATTTTANNGTTTCTACCATGCACCCATANATNAATAANTCTTGAAAATTATTAGATANATAAGTGGAGCTAGAGTCAGATGTNGTNATTGTATCTGGNTGTTTTATNTAAGCNANGGTTATNNNATAAGCTGCNTCNGGNGTNGGAGCNACAACCCAGTTGTCAGAATCCCAATGAGCATAATANCTAGGAGTTGCATANTCACTAGAGTTATCNGGGTCNGGAAAATACTCTGCTAAAAAAGANGTATCAACTTGTTCTAANAAAAANTGNTCAGAGGTTGTAGGGTTTGTCAANTGAACGTATCTAATAATTCTAGTATCGGACGGAACAGTTACAAATCTATTNCCTATTGTTAAGTCTGAGTTTGCGTAAAATTTTGTATCATCAGAATCTACGGCTCTAAAAATTCTGTTTTCTACATTCTTAACTATAACAGTTAAGACAGCATCTGTTAAAACACCACTGTCTGTTTCTGCGTAATTTCTAATATTTGTTTTTAATTCACTAAAAGTCATTGTCATGGTGTTATCGTTACGGGTCCTGCCGAAGCAATCTCTCCGCCTCCTTTTACATTACCTGCTGTTGCTGTGTCAGTGTCCACACTAAAAGTGTATGTGTCATCGTCAACTTTAGTAATAGAATAACCTGCAGCTTTATTAATATTGTCTGCGGTGATGCCATCAAAAGTTGTAGCATTTCTAAAACGAACTGTATCGCTAGTTGATCTTCCGTGATTAACCTCTGTTACAGTTATTGTAGAAGAGCTTGCACTACCTGTTTCAAAAGAATCAATACTTAATAAAACAGGAACACTGGGTTCTGTTCTATCTGATCTTATATTTTGTAAAGCCTCTGCGTCTGCGCCATGAACTTGTAGTTCTAGCTGTGGTTGTTTAGCCTCAAACTCAGAAACGTGCACCAAAGAACCATTCCATTCTTTTACCATTTCATTATATGGAAACTCCATACCACTTCTATCTGATATGGCCTTAGCGTATTTACCTCTTGCAAAACTACTCATGTTCCTGGATAGTATACCTTCGGTGTTAGATAAGTGCTAGTAGAAGAACTGTCCTCTGTAAGGGCNCTACCTAACTCATCTTCATATAATAATTTTAAATTTTGTGATCTATCAGGCGCTATTTTTAAACTTAGATAGTAAGCCAAACCTGCACACATACATGGAATAAAGCGATAAACTACATCTGTTTGATTAGTGTATCCGCCTGCGTCTTCGATTCTTTTTAGATAATAAAATTTTAATAGAAAGCTTGATCCAGAAAAACTACTGCTAGGTGTTTGATATAAAAAAATACTAGGTGATTTAGTTCTATCTACATAATACTGACTAGGTGTGCCTTTAGATAATTTATTTGCAATTGATGAATATGCAGACCTATCAATTTTTGTTATTGGTGTATCTACCGGAGCTGTTGTTGTTGAATTATCTCTAACATAAGCCTCTAGTATTTCATTGATGTTGCCTGGAAAATTAGTGCTATCACTTGTTGCATTATACTCTGCCTGTCCCTCTACTAAAGGAACAGAAGCTAAATCTACTTTCCATAAGTGAAGACCTCTATTGCTCCACTCAGAAAACAATATATTTAGAGAGCGTCTAGCACTTTTTAAACCATAACCAGTTCGAGCTGTCATTCCACATCGCTCGTATGCTTCTTGAATTATTTCATCAATGTCTAGGTCAAAAGCTGTAGTGCCTGATGTAGCCATTCTTCAACCTTACTTATCAATCAATAAAGTAGCCGCGTCTATGTTTGTGATTGTAGAAACTTTCATTCCGCCTGGAAANAATATTCCNTCTTCNGGNANATTNATAGAAAATACATCACCNTTAGGAACATCAGCTTGAAATAAANTTGTNCTATCTGAGTTGTCTTGNANAANAATNGTTCCTGCTCCACCACCATCAGATGCTAAAATTATACCTCTAAGTCTAGTTCGACCTGCGAAAACTGCTCCAGTTGCTGTAACTCTGACCGCTTTTACGTCGCCTTTACTTGCCATTTTAATCTCCTTTGTAGGAGCCCTCTAGGAGGGCTCCTAATTAATCATTAACTTACTGCAGCACTAAATGGTGTTGCTGGTGTTCCAGTACATCCTGAAATCACATCAACTTTCCATTTACCAGAAGCAAGAACTGTACATACGATTTTTGAAAAAGTGACACCACCTTTTGTACTACCGTTTAGAGTGATAGTATCAGATGTTGAAGCTGTTTCAAAACCAACGACGTTGTCAGATGAGTCATCAATGAAGACGGCACTTCCGACCATTACGTCAGTTGCGTTTGCAACTTGTACAACTAAGTCGCCTGTTTTTGTTATTGATGAAAAAATCTCAATAGTAGCACCGACGTTGTTTAGGTTGTTAAAGTCTGCTCCTGGTCCTGCAACTGCAGAATCAGAATTTGCGTTTGTAGCTGGTAATGTGTAAGTCACTGCACCTGCAGCATCGTTGTGTACGATTCTACCTGCGTGATCAGCAACTGTTAAAGAGACACTAGAATCAGCGTCTACAACATTACCTGGTCCTGTATTAAAAAAACCTTTTTTAGATACGACTGGACCTTGAAATGTGGTTGTTCCCATGTTTTACCTCCGTAGTAAAAATACATACAGTCTCTACGTGCGTCTGCTAGGTCAGTCTGTATGTTGTTTTTTCCCTAGGAGGCCTAGTATAGTGAATTTTATAAAGAGAGCAAGTTTTTACTCTTGAAAGAATAAAGGACTCTCATATTGTTTTAAGTCTCTCCATCTCAATTTTGCAACAACTCTTTTAAGTTTTTCTTGAATAGATTTCATCTCAAGAGTTTCCTCACCTGCATTTAAGTATTGAGAATTCCACTGAGATTCTAGCTTGATTTTCTCAGCGATTAGAGACTGTGATATGACGGTCATAATATAACTCCTTGTCTATATTATCCGCTTTTATTTTGTACATGAATTTCCCATAAAGTCAAGTATCTTTCCCATAAAAAAAGGGGCCATAAGGCCCCTTTTAAAAGTGTTTATGAAACTACTTCTTATGCACCTGGTGAACCAAAGATACCTCTGAAGTCAGAGAAGCCGAAAGAATATCTCTCTCTTGCTTTGTATCTTACGTTACCGGTATCAAAGTCACCTTCCATAGATGTCTTGATAGGTGATCTTTCAAAGTATTTCAGACCGTTAGGAACGTCAGTGATGATAAAGAAAGCATCTGTATCAGTTAAGTAGTTGTTCACTACATAACCTTGTGGGATCATACCCATGCTCTTTATAGCATTGATGTCGTTGTCTGCTGTTCCAACTCTGTTGTCAGAGTTCATGATTCTCTGTGCAGTGAACTGAAGATCTGAAGGGATGATTAATTTCATACCTCTTGCAGCAATCTTCAATCCTCTTTCATCTGTGAAAGCATTAATATCAATTAACGCTTGCTCAATAGATGTTTCAGAAAGGTCAGCAGCAGTTGACAATTCGTTCTTTACTGTTCCAAAAATAGTTGGGTGGTCAGTAGCGCAAAGCTCCTTACCATCACCACCTGTAAAGCTAGAATTGAAAGCTCTGTTAAGTACGTTAGCAGCTTTCACCTGTTTGGTGTTAGCCATTGAACGTGCTAATGCTTTTGTATATCTGCTTGACAATCTATCATACAAGTTGTCCTCAATAGCTTCTTCAGTAATTGCAAAAGCTAATGCAACAGTCTCGTGTTGATATCTTGATGTGTAGGTTTCCTGCGCGTTATCAAATGTAACTGCGGAACCCTCAGGTTTAACAGAAGCGTTAGCAAAACCACTTAACATTACCTCTTCTTCGAAAGCTCTATCTGAGGTTTCTGTAGTAAAGATTTCTGCATGTTGATTTTCATAACGATTATATTCCAAGCCGAATAGTGCATTCAAACCTGGCTCTAGTTCTTTAACTAGTTGATTACGTGATATAGCCATAATTAAATACTCCTATTATAATGCTGTGTGGAACGTATGTTCGTTGATATAAACAATGTAGTTCAAGTTCGCAGAACCTAAATCACTGTTCTCTGGGTCAGTAGATATACCGATGACTCTTAGTTGGCCATCAGTAGCTTCTAAATCGGACACGTCTAATTCAACATTGGATGTACCATTAATTGTTGAACCAGTAGCGTACACGATATCTGCTACTTTAAATATATCTGTTCTTGCTGAAGCACCATCACCTTGTACCTCAAATCTCTCGTATGGATCGTCGTATACGAAAGCATCAATATCACCAGTGGTAATATTTGTTTGTGTGTAATGGTTTCGAAATGTTGGTTTTCCAGTTGTCGGATCTGTAAAATTACATCCAAAGAATACACCTAAAAGTGTATTGCCAGCAGCTGCCACATCAATAAAACCTGTGTTAGAGGCTTGTGGTATAACAGGATCGCCTTGGAATATTGAAGATGCTTCGTTATCAGCAATCTGATATTCGGACATACCCTGGTTATCTGCGTTTTGTCCAACCTTACCAACAGGTTTCAAACCAAAAGCACTATCTTGATTTGCCATTTGTTTTTACTCCTTTGTTAGTTTAGTTGATGGTTCGGAATAACTAAAAGATTAGTTCTTCTTAGAGCCACCAAAAGTTACACGACTCTGCCGTTCTTGGTTGATCGGCATCGTTGGGTGCTGCTCCTTCATAAGGTCGTTTTCAACTGCCTGTTCTCGATCTGCTATTTGTTGTTTAAAATAGTCTTCTCGAGACTTCGCGATCTCTTCCGGTATCCTAGCCAGCAATAGGCCACCAACTCCGATTACCCCAGAGTGTTTGCCGTCTTGTATGGTTGGAAAATCTCCTTCCGGATATTCATCAGCTCTCACTAATTCCCATCCAGACCTCATTTTACCCATGATATTTTTAGTATCATCGAAACCCATACTTTCAGCTCTTATCCAACGGTGTCTGTAACCTGTTGGAGCAGGGGGTGCATCTAAAGATGATGGAGGAGTCCAAACTTGTTTACGAGCTTCTTTGGCTCGAGTTTGACTCGCGCGGGAAGTTTTATTTATTTTATTTTCATTTTCCATATGCTTATGCCTCCTTCGCGACTAATTGTTTCGCATATTCTTCAAGTGGCACACCTAATCGTTTAGCTATTGCGACCTGTGAGGGTGTGAGTTTCACGGTCTTGCGGCGTCCTGATGTAGCTGGACGTTTGGCTGAAGCTACAGTTTGAGANGGTTTCTCTTGTGTAGTATTTTCTGTTGTACCAAATTTTTGAGGAAATTCAAGTCTTATCCTTTTATCCACTTCTTGATAATACTCGTCACTAGATGGGTCGTACCCTTCTTCCTCAGTCAGCTTCTTATGTATGTCAAACGCCGTGTAAGTCATGGCATTATCAGTTCCAAACCAAGTATTNTTTGCCGCCCANGCNTCTGCTTTAGGGTCCATTTGCTGAGCTGCTTGCTTTAACTGCGATGCATTAGCATATCCTCCCTGTGGTTGTTCGGCTTGTTTATCCTCTTCTTGTAAGGATCTAGTTGGTTTTTGAGCTTTGACTTGGTTAAGTCTAGCAGCATCCATTGTTAAAGCAGATATTTCTGTTTGAGCCGCTATTTGTCCATCGACATCTTGTGCGTCAATTGCAGCTTTTAGCTTTATCTTAGCTGCTTCAAGATTAGATTTAACTCTGTTTTCAAACTCAGAAACATAATTAGTGTCTAAGTTTTGATATTTATCTTGTAGCTCTTTTGATTTATCTGTAACTGATTTTGCGTACGCTATCGCTTCTTCTTTCTGACGTTCTGCNTCACGCATTTTACGTGTAAGCTTTGCAATTCTCTTTTTGACACCTTCACTATATTGTTCAAGTTCTTCTTTCTGTGGTGTCTCTTCTTTTGTCTCTTCAGTTTCTTGTTTTGTATCTTCTCCCGAATCGGTTGTTTCTTCAACCTGTAGTTCTTCTTTTTGTTCTGGTGCAGAATTATCTTTTTCTAAATCTATCTCTGCTCCTTCTGTTTCACCAACATCAATCATTGGCTCTTCTTTTTTTAGTTCTTCGGGCATAGTATTCTCCTATGTTTATATGTGATGTAGAATATCTTCAGGATTTTTAATTGTCCCTAGGACTTCATCATCGTTTAGTAATCGCACCTCTCCACCTTCAATAGGGAGACGTGATCCGGCATATCGAGCAAAAATAACCCAATCGCCTTTTTTGCACCAAGGACCCGTATAGAATTTATTTTCATCCTTATAGGCCAATGGTCCAACCTTTATAACGTAGCCACAATTTGTAGCTATTCGTAACTTGTCTAATGATTCTTGAGCAATAATAATACCACCTTTGGTTTTATCTTTTGGCTCAAATGGTAAAACTAGTATTCTCCAACCAGATGGTGTTGGTAATTTTTCTAATAATTCTTTAGATATATTCTCAGCTCTAACTTTGTTTTTATCTTCTTCTGCTTGTTTTTTATCTTCTTCTTTGTATTTCTCTTGTAATGCGTATTTAGTCATCAGTTTGCTCCTTGTTATCTAGCAGGTTAGAGAGTTCCTGTAGTGTTTGTTCAAAAGCTTGAACTTTGCCGATAAGATATTGATATTTTTCAAGAGTGTCAACACCAGACATGATGGCATCTTTACAGTCTTCAGTAGACTGTTTTAAGTATCTTTGCAGTCTGTAGACCACATTAAGTTCTTCCATTATTTTTCCTTTCGTGTATTTTTACTTTATGGCTGATCCAAAGACAGATGAAGATTTAACAGTGATAGTAGAGTTTGAATTTGAATTGCCAACTATTCATTAGGCCTTCTGTGTTTTTCTAATACTTTCTTTACCTTTCTTAAAAATACTAGCGACTTGTGTTTTTCCCATGACCTTAGCTCTTTGCTCTCCGACAGTAAGGATTTGAATTTTCCGTGCAAAAGGTTTTTTAATTTTCTTAACTTTTGCGACCGTCTTCCTTGCGTCAGCTGGAGTAGCAAACTTAATGCTAACAGTGTCCTTTGGATTTTCATCTGTGTATAATCGTCTNCCTGAACCTTTAGGTTTTTTTCCTGTTCCTACTTTTGGATCCGCCAAGTTTTTTCCTTTTCTTTTTTAATAGACCACTTCTCTTTCCAGGTGGTTGAGAAATNTGTTTAGAGATTTGTGCTCTAGATATAGCCATTGAAAATTAAAGTGGTCTAAGTTTTATTTTTTCTTTTTCTTCTTTTTAGCGTTCTTCTTCTTTGCCATTCCGCCGCCACGCATCTTTAGCATTCCACCGCCACGCATTTTCTTCATCATGCCGCCGCCACGCATCTTAGCAACGTTTTTCTTTTTTGCCATTCCTGGTGCCATTTTAGCCTCCTTCTTTAAAAAGCTTTTTATATTGTTTTTGTCTAGACTCTACTACTTCATTGTAATAGCCCTTGGGCCATTTATCGTAATAACCCATACGTTTTAATTTANCAGATTCTTTATGTAATTTCGAGAACTTTTGTATTAACATCATGGAGTATTGAATTTTAGACTCAGGTAAATTAGTGGTGTCTCCAGTAGGGTTGGTTAAAAACTCGTGGTCTTCATCATTGGGAGGACTATAAGGATGAAAGCCCATGAAATAATGGTCATCAGGATTATATTTATTGTTAAATTTATCAATAATTTTTTGAAATTTGTTAATGCTATATTCTTTATAAAAAGGGTCGCAATAAATTAGAAGTTCTATTTTTTCGTAATCTATCGTTTTTATTAATTTATGAAGATATGAAACATAGCCTTTATCAGGATCTCTTAACTGTATGTCGACTTTGTTTTGTAGCCAAGCCGTTTTGGCATAAGGACAAGCAGGTAAATTATTTAGTTGTACATTTGGCACTTCTAGAAAATGTTTAGACCAAAGTCTTACATCTTCTTTTACTAAATTAATTAATTTTTTTGGTATCAATAATCAGAGGTTTTAATTAAGAACTCTTCTATCCAAGCCACTCTATCATCCATATCTAATATCTTTGCTTTTATAATGGCTATATCTTGTTGCATTTGTGCAACACTGTCTGCTTTCTTTTCAACGGCGTTAAGTCGCTCTGACCACATACCCCATGTCATGCCGATTGTTGCAACCAACACGACATAAGGTAAAACTGTCTTTATGTCTATCTTAATCGACATACGCAATCCTCATCTGTCTTACAATCGCACATTGTGACCTCCTAATTTGATTTAGCGGACATACCGCTTAATGGATTATTTAAAGCTTTATTTATCTTTAAGTCAAGACTTTCTTCAAGCAACTTCATTTCATCAAGAAGTTCTCTTGCATCTTCTTTTTGTCTATCTTCCACATCATTTACAATCTCTGTAATGTGTCTTATATCGCCATTCATTTGACGTAAATCNGCTTTCATATCAGAGCGCATATCNCNNGCNACNTCANNNATTATAGTTATNTCTTGNAATATCATNTCTATNTCNGANTTNAATACTGCCATNCCNTCATCATATTGNGANANGTCNGGCTCGGTNTACAGAGTAATCTTTTCCTTCATATCTAGATAATCCTGATAAAAAGTAAAACCTGTCCATGCAGCACCACCTAGTGCACCTAATAAAGTGAAGATAGCGAAGACCTTACCTCCAGTTATCTTCATCCCCGAATACTCAATACTGGGCATCTATTATCTCCTGAAGCGTATTATCTTGNGCCATGTTAAATAACATACCATACTGATCATCTATTGTCTTGTTTAAATATTCATCAACATTTTTATCTTGTATGTAAGACTGACTGTCGAAAAAGGTTTTTGTATTACCCAATATCTGCATGACAATTAAAGTTTTAGTTTGAGCAGCGTCATCATATCTAGCTTTATCATCAATCTTCTTGACTATTTTAGTGGCAGCCTTTTCTTTCTTTGATACTTTAGGCTCCGATGATTTCTCTTCTTCTACTGTTTCTTCTGGATCTTCTTCTTTTTGTGGTGTTTGTGGTTGCTCTGATTCTGATTCCTGTGGTTCTTCTTGAGATTCTTCGATAACTTCTTCCTCGGGTTCAGCCTCTACTACTACAACTTCTTCCATTTCCATTTCAATTTCTAACTCCACTTCGGTTTCAACTTCAACAATTTCTACCTCAGGCTCAGGTAAATTTATTTCAATCTCGGCTATTTCTAATTCCACACTAGCAACAGTAATCTCTTCTACAGGGGCTTCGATAGGCACAAACTCTATCTCACCGTCATTCATACTAATATCGTTAAATTCAAAAACCTCTTCAACAAAATCTAATTCTATAGGATCAAAAATATTTAAATATAATATTTCTTCCATGGTGGTGATTTGTTGAGTGATAATCGTATTAATAACATTGTAAAATACGTTGACAGTCACATCATCAAACAGAGGACCTATTGCAAGATTGATATCTCGTCCACCTACCTCAACAGTTATTCTATTTAAAACACCACTGAAATCGAAAGACCCAGTGTATGATTGGTAACCTGATGCAATGCCAGATTCAGACAAGATATCAGT
>FUFK010075037.1_pt1 | contig 39328 bp, 51 predicted proteins | sample 1021851 | NCBI WGS metagenome assembly FUFK01 (sample SAMEA51879418, study PRJEB19060) | metagenome
ATTAATTGATGAAGAAATAAGATTAACCGATCCAGATCTGTTTAACGATATTCGACAATTTGAAATTAATGGTCGTCCTGAACTTGCAGATAAAATGAGAGCTTTATATCACCCTGAATGGGCTGAAGCAAAATTTGGAAAAGATTATTTGACTGTTTTAGAAAATAGACAAGTTCAAGGAATAAATAGAATGATGGAAGATATAGATCCAAACATAAAAGAAAGATCTATAGTAGATGATATTGACGAGATGAACCAAGCAAACATAGACGATTTTTTTGGTAAAAGAAGAAAAAATGCCGATGGTGGTCTAGCTAAAATCCTGGAGGTCTAATGCCAACTGTCGAAGATTTAAGAATAGTTTCTGAAGGACTTACACAAAAATTAGGAAGACTTCCTAGTATTACAGAAATAGCAAGAGAGTTGGACGGAAACTTTTCTACAAATTTTGCAAGAGTTAAAAGAATGCTAACTGAAGGGACAGATTATGCAAAACCTTTAACTAAATTAGAAGCAGCTAGATTAGGGGGCGCACCTATTCCTAAACATGTCGTAATGGCAGATGACATAGAAGGTTTAAAAAAATTACGAAATAAAGTTAATAAATTAAATCGAGTTAATAAACTTGATGATAAACTTGTAAGTTTTAAAGTTACAAAAACTCAAGCTGGTAATTATACACCAAGTTTACTAGACATTAAGGGTAGTGGATCGTATGGTTCTTTAGAAGATTTAAAAACAGAGTTTAATAAAATAAAAAAAACAGAAAAGTTTAAAAATTATAGTAAAACAAAATCAAATTTAGAAGGTGGTATAAAATCCTCTTTAAAACAAGTTGATAAAAATAAATTAAAAGTTTTTGAATATTTAACGTTAAATGAAAATGCATCTTTATCTACTTTATTAGAAGATTTAAATATTAAGAAAAAAGAAGCTGAAAAAGCTTTACAGTATTTATATTCAGACATTCACAAAAGAGGCAGAGATTCTGGTGCAGTTTATTTAAAAAATTATAGTGATGATATCTTAAACTCAGTTCGTAATTCTATAAAAAATACAGGGGTTAAATTAAAAGATAGAGTAATAGATTTAGTCACGGAAGCTTACGAAGGTAGGCCTGAAAAAAAACAAATAGTAGATAAAATAAAAAATTTTTATTCACAAATGGCAGAAGTAAGAAAACAACCATTTGGAAAATATTTTGTTGGTAATTTAGATCATGTTATCCCATTAAATTTTTTAAGACAAATAGATGAAGGTCAAGATGTAAATAATTTAATTAGAATAAAACCATTACCAGAATTTTTAAATCAAAGAGCATTTAAAGCACAGTTCGATAAAGTATTAGGACATGCTTATAAAGGAGGAAATAAAAAAGCATTAGAGGCAATTGTTAATATACAAAGTTATTTACCACAAGATTTTGGTGGTATTACAGCAGATGGTAAAATTAAAGATTATGGTGCTAAACCATTTAATTTAAAAACTAACTTATCAGTTGCAAAGTTTCCAGAAGTATACAAAAGAGTTTTTGAGTTTATAAACAATCCAGAATTACAAAAAACATTTAAAGAAGCGGGCGTGTCTTTTAAAAATTTAGCTTCTAAAGAAAAATTAATTACACGGATGGCAGATAATTTTTTAAAGTATCGAGCAGATGTTTTAGCTGATGCTGAAAGAGGTGGAGCGGTTTGTCAGATTTTTAGAAAGGCAGGCGGTCGTATTGGATTTCAAGTTGGTGGTAATCCAGGATGTGTTGGTGAAGTAGAAGAAGCTTTAAAAAGAAATCCTAAAAAGTTTGCTCAAGATATGAACAAGACAGAAGGAGTTGCATCTACAATAAAAGATAAAGGTACAAAATTTTTAACAGCATTAAAAGAAAATCCTAATTTACTTAAAGGTGGGTTAGCAGGTAAAATTGCCCTGGGCCTTGGTACCGTAGCCGCGGGTGCTGGAGCTGGTGCATTAGTTAAACAATTTAGAAACGATGACCCGAGTACATATTTAACTAATGAGGGTCAGATGGAAGGAATGATTATTTCTGACGTAGAAGACAGAGGTGAATATGTTGAAAACAATCTTTTATTAGACAATCAATTTAAAGTAGAACTTGCTGGAGCAGCAGCGTTAACTGCACCAATTGCTGGAAAAGTTTATAGAACAGCTAGAGGTGTTGGTGAANCTGGACCATTACCAGAAGGAGTTGGTAGAACACGAGCAGCTTTAGGATTAAGTAAAGGTGTTCTTGGAAAAGGTTTATGGGCATTAGGTGCACCGATCGTAGCACTACCATCAACAGTTGGTTATATAGCACAAGATGTTAGAGCAGGCAAAGATGCAGAAGAAATTGCAACAAACCCATTAAATTATTTGGGTGCAGCATTTATGAGTCCTGCAGTAAAAGCTTTAGGTAAAGCTGGAGCATCAAGAGGATTACTTGGTATTGCATCACTTGGTTTAGCAGGAACAGCTGCTGCTCCACTTTTACCTGCACTATCAATTGGTGCTGGATTAGCGACACTTGGAACATTGGGTTATCAAGGTTACAAAGCACTTACTGGTAGAAACAGATCAGATGAGGATTTTTTTAGATAATGAGTATAGTAAACGCAGCTAAATTTTTAATGAAAAAAAGTCCCGATACAAGAAGATTGTTTCGAGGAGAAGAGCCAAATAAAACAACGGAAAGTTTAATGAGTGTATTATATAGTCCAAAATTAAAAGGTAGATTCTTTTTTGATAATCCTGTGGATGCTAGATATTATGCACAACGTGAAGGCACTTTAACTGGTAATGTTTATTCGGTAGACGTTCCACAAAAAATCGTAAACATAGGTAAAAAAGTAGCAAGGAGAAGAGAAGGACCTAATTATGGTAGTGAAGTTATTTTACCTAAAAGATTTTTACCTAAAGTAGAATTAGACTATATTCAAACTATTGCAGCTAGATTAAGGGCTACATTAGATTTTTTAAAAAACAGGGTAGTATGAAAAACAAAACACTTGTGATAAATATGCAACACGTCAAATGGAAGGAAATACCACCACTTAAAGGACCTGACTCACAAGGGTTGAATGTTCCTACAAAACAAGCTACAACAATCAAGAACTCGGAGAATATAAATGGCAGATATAGACAAAGCCCTACCAAACGTAGAGACTGAAATTAAAGTACCAGGTGATGACGAAGTTTTGGAGATGGAAAAAGAAACCATCGAAGAACAAGTTGGTCCCGATGATATACAAGTAACTCAAGAAGAAGATGGTGGAGCAACAATTAATTTTGATCCTGAAGCAGTTAATCAACCAGGAACTAATGGACACTTTGACAATTTAGCAGAATTATTACCAGAAGAAGTTTTGGGTAAATTAGGTTCTGAACTTGCAGCTAACTACATGCAATATAAATCTTCTAGAAAAGCATGGGAAGATAGTTATACAAAAGGTTTAGATCTTTTAGGATTTAAATACGAAAATCCAACACAACCGTTTCAAGGAGCAAGTGGTGCAACGCATCCAGTTCTTGCAGAAGCAGTTACACAATTTCAAGCACAAGCTTACAAAGAATTACTACCGGCTACAGGTCCTGTGCACACACAAATAATTGGACTTACAAATAGAGCTAAAGAAGAGCAATCAAACCGAGTTAAAGAATTCATGAACTATCAGCTCATGGATGTGATGAAAGAGTACGAACCCGAGTTCGACCAAATGCTTTTTTATCTCCCTCTTGCCGGCTCTGCGTTCAAGAAGGTTTATTATGATGAACTGCTTGGCAGAGCCGTCTCAAAATTTGTACCGGCTGATGATTTAGTTGTACCCTACACTGCAACATCTTTAGAAGATGCTGAAGCTGTAGTTCACATGATTAAAATGTCAGAAAACGAATTAAGAAAAAAACAAGTTTCAGGTTTTTATCAAGACATAGAATTAACACCTGGTTACAATGAAGAAACAGAAGTAGAAAAAAAAGAAAGAGAATTAGAAGGGATTAAAAAAACTAGAGACGAAGATATTTTTACACTTTTAGAAATTCATACCGACTTAGATTTAGAAGGTTTTGAAGATAAAGACTCAACAGGAGAACCAACAGGAATTAAACTTCCATATATTGTAACTCTTGAAATGGGTAGCAGACAAATATTATCAATTAGAAGAAACTATCAAGCTAATGATCCACAAAAACTTAAAATAGAATACTTTGTACATTTTAAATTTTTACCTGGATTAGGTTTTTATGGTTTTGGATTAATTCATATGATCGGTGGTTTGTCTAGAACGGCAACTACTGCGTTAAGACAACTACTAGATGCGGGTACATTAAGTAATTTACCTGCAGGATTTAAACAACGAGGAATACGAGTAAGAGACGAAGCACAGGCTATACAACCCGGCGAATTCAGAGATGTAGATGCACCTGGAGGAAGTATCAAAGATGCATTTATGCCTTTACCTTTTAAAGAACCCTCACCAACATTATTACAGTTGATGGGTATTGTGGTACAGGCAGGGCAACGATTTGCCGCCATAGCTGACATGCAGGTCGGTGACGGCAACCAACAAGCAGCTGTTGGTACGACCATAGCTCTCTTAGAACGTGGTTCCAGAGTCATGTCAGCCATACATAAAAGATTGTATGTGGCGATGAAGTGTGAATTTCAATTATTAGCAGGAGTTTTTAAAACTTACATGCCTGCAGAGTANCCTTATGATGTAGTAGGTGGTCAAAGAAATATAAAACAAACAGATTTTGATGATAAAATAGATATTATTCCTGTTGCAGACCCAAATATTTTTTCTCAATCACAAAGAATTAGTTTAGCACAAACAGAATTACAACTTGCGATGTCAAATCCGCAAATGCACAACTTATATGAAGCTTTTCATGCAATGTATTCGGCAATTGGAGTAAAAAATATTGATAAAATACTTCCGCCACCACAACAACCACAACCAATAGACCCTGCAGCAGAAAATATTCTTGCAATGAGCGGAAAACCGTTCCAAGCTTTCAAAGGACAAGACCATCAAGCGCACATTACTACCCATTTAAACTTTATGGCGACTAATATTGCTCGAAATAACCCGGTTGTAATGGCTGCATTAGAAAAAAACATTTTTGAACACATTTCTTTGATGGCACAAGAGCAATTAGAGGTAGAATTTAGAGAAGAAATTGCAAAATTAATGCAATTACAACAAGCAATGCAACAAAATCCAATGTTGCAACAAGATCCGCAAATTCAACAGCAAATAATGTCATTGTCAATGAGTTTAGAGTCTAGAAAAGCTAAATTAATTGCAGAAATGACTGAAGAATTTAAAAACGAAGAAAATAAAATTATGGGCGAGTACAATGGAGATCCAATTGCTAAATTAAAGGCAAGAGAACTTGATTTAAGAGCTATGGATGACTCTGCTAAACGTGATCAAGCTCAAGAAAAGATTAATTTAGACAGATCTAAGCAATTAATGGGTCAAAAACAGTTTGATGAAAAATTAGATCAAAATCAAGAATTAGCTGAATTAAGAGCTGATACGTCATTAACTAAACAAATGATGTCTCAAGAAGCTAAAATGATGAATGATATGATGAAACAAACAGATGTTAGGATCTTGAAAGGTCCTAAAAGATAGTGTAATAAACTAATAAGGAGAAAACTATGGGAAAAGGAAAAACATTCTTTACAAAAAATAATCCAAATTATGTTGGAGAAGTTGTATCTGATACGCCAAAAGCAGATGGTAAAAACACTCTTTCAGTTAATTCGGATGGTTATGCAAAAGAAGTTGAAGTTAAAATTCCTTTGGGTGAACCAACAGTTAACAAAGTTGGTGGTCAAAGAAGAATGTTAGCTTCTAAAAAATCTACTGTTAAGTGGTATTAGTATGTGGTTCAGTGCTATTAAATTAGCGATAAACGCTGGCAGTAAGATTTATGCTAATCGTCAAAGAACGAAGATGGCAATGTCTGACGCGCAGTTAATGCACGCAGAAAAACAAGCTCGAGGTGAGGAAGCTTACCAAGGCAAACTTTTAGAGGCCCGTCAAAACGACTACAAGGATGAGGTCGTTTTAGCGATTCTTACGTTGCCCATATTGGTGCTCGCATGGGGGGTTTGGTCGGACGATCCGGCTGCTATGGAGAAGATAAAAACTTTCTTTGAGCATTTCCAGGCGCTGCCGACCTGGTTTACAAATTTATGGATACTTGTATGTGCGAGTATTTTTGGTATAAAGGGAACACAAATTTTCCGAAATGGAAAAAAATAAGGAGATAAAAAATGGCAAATAGAAGATTTAATACACAAACAACTCAGCCTTTAGCATCAGGTGGAAGAGCAAAAGCTATGGGTGGTGGAGTAATGAGAAAAGATATGAGATCTGGTTACTATCCATCAGACATGGGCATGGCAGGTGGTGCTATGTACAAAAAAGGTGGAAAAGTTAAAAAGAAAAAACAAGGTTACAAAGATAGAAAAGATGAATCTATCGCAATGAGAATTCGTAAGAAAAGAACTAAGAAACAATTAAAAGCATCTAGAGATGATTCTTACGGAAGATTTGGAAGCAAAGCTAAAAAATCTGGTAAAATTAATAAATAATGATTAAAAAATTTATTAACAAAATAAAAAAAATCTTTATTCCTTTAAGACAAGGAACAGAAGATTGTAATCACGAAAACAACGTGACAAGAAAAATAAAGTATTGTCTCGATTGCAACAAAGTTATACAGGAGTATTAAGGTGACTAAACGATTTGGAATGGGAAACAAAAAAGTAATTAAAGCTAGAGATTTAAATAACGATGGAAAAAAATCTAGTTATGAAATTGCAAGAGCTAAAGGAATGGCTAAAGGAATGGGAGCACGTTTTGAAGCTAAAAAAGGCGGTAGCGCTTATCATACAACTAAAGATGGTAGAAGAGTTAAGAAAGGACTTTACTATTACATGAACAAAAGAAAAAAAGCAGGTACAAGCAGACCCGGTAAAGGAACTGTAAGTTCTAAAGCATTAAAAAGATCAGCTAAAACTGCAAAGAAGGCATAATGCGTAAAGCTGACAATATGCCAGCAAGAAACAAGAAAAACTTTCGTCCTACAGAAAAGGGCGCAGGCATGACACGAGCCGGTGTTGCTGCCTATAGAAGAAAAAATCCCGGTTCTAAATTAAAAACAGCGGTCACTGGCAAGGTCAAACCAGGATCAAAAGCTGCTAAACGACGTAAGTCGTATTGCGCTAGAAGCGCCGGCCAAATGAAACAATTTCCGAAAGCAGCAAAAGATCCTAATTCAAGACTAAGACAGGCGCGTAGAAGATGGAAATGTTAAATGAAAAATGCAATACTAGATGCTTTAGAAGATAGGTATACAGCACAAATTTCAGAAGCAGACGCTACCATTAAAATATATTTAGAAAATTCTGTAGGTATTGGAGAACACCCACAACATATAGATGAGATAGATAAATTGTTTCAAAAAATTGCAGATGCTCAAGAAAAGCTACAAGCAATTAAAGATTTTAGGGAGCCAGGACATGCCCTTTAAATCTAAAAAACAAAGACGTTATCTATACAAAAACGAACCTGCCATAGCTAAAAAATGGACTAAAAAATATGGTAGTAAAATAAGTAAACCAAAGAAAAGGAAAAAGAAATAATGGACGAAATGACATTTATAGAAAAAATAAAAAAAATAATTAAAATGAGACATGATGATGTAGTATCGGCAATGGCGTCTGGTGGTGTTGACAATATGGAAAAATACCAGTATATGTTGGGACAGATACGAACGTATCAATATTTAAATCAGGAAATATCCACCCTGCTAAATAAAAAGGAGCAAAATGAACAAGACGGAACAGTCATCAACATCAACTCAAAAACCAAAGATTGAGTTACCGAATAAAGAATTAGTAGGTGTAAAACCAACTAAGAAAAAAGAAATTAACGAATCTTCAAAACTACCAAATCCAACAGGTTGGAGAATTTTAGTTTTACCTTTTAAACAAAAAGAAAAAACTAGTGGTGGAATTATTTTAGCAGACGATACAATAGAACGATCACAAGTAGCATCAACTTGTGGTTTAGTATTATCTATGGGCCCGCACTGCTATGACAAAGAAAGATACCCAGAAGGTCCATGGTGCAAGAAAGGTGATTGGATTATCTTTGCAAGATATGCAGGATCACGAATTAAAATAGATGGGGGTGAGATAAGACTTCTTAACGATGATGAAGTTTTAGCGACCGTGGAAAACCCTGAAGATATATTCCACGAATTTTAACAATCATAGGAGGAACTATGCCAGACAAAGAAGAAAAAACAGTTAATCTTGATACATCCGGACCGGGTGCAAGAGTAGAACTGCCAGAAACAGAGAACGAAGAAACAAAAACATATGAAAACAAGGATAATAAAAATGAAGCAAATGTTATATACGATGATCAGCCCGCTGATACATCTGAGAAATCTAGTGAACAGTCTAATGTTCGAGATGAAAAGAACGAAGGCGGAGAGGTTGCACAGAAAACTGACGAAGTTAAAAGTGATAAACAACAAGATAACACTCAAGCAGTTGAAGAATATTCTGAAGGAGTTAAGAAAAGAATAGCTAAACTTACTAAAAAAATGCGTGAAGCTGAAAGACAAAGAGAAGAAGCTATCGCATTTGCACAACGAGTTAAACAAGAACGAGATCAATTTGAAGCTAAGTCAACATCTTTAGATAAAAATTATGCTACCGAAATGGAAGGTAGGATTTCATCTTCTTTAACAGCAGCTCAAGAAAAATTAAAAGCTGCAAGATTAAATGAAGATGCTAAAGCAGAAGTAGAAGCTTTAACTCAAATATCTCAGTTAGGTTATGAACAAGGTAAATTAGCAGAGTTAAAAACTCAACATCAAATGCAGGAAACTGCTGCTAAAGAAAGACCTGTAAGAACCCAACAACCTATCAATCAATCAGCTCCAGTAGACCCTAAAGCAGAAGCTTGGGCCGAAAAAAATGAATGGTTTGGTAAGGATAATGCTATGACTTACACAGCATTCGATCTACACCGAAAATTAACGGAGGAAGAAGGTATGGATCCACAATCTGATGAATACTATGCAGAAGTGGATAAAAGAATAAGACTTGAATTTCCCCACAAATTTGGTAATAGTGTAGAAAAACAGACTAGTAAACCTACACAAAACGTTGCCTCTGCAACGCGTAGTTCAAAGACTGGTCGCAAACAAGTGAGACTCACATCTTCTCAAGTCGCAATAGCGAAAAAATTAGGTGTGCCACTAGAAGAGTATGCGAAACAACTTATAAACACGAAGGAGGTATAGGCATATGAATACAAAAAAACCAACTCGTGCGAGCCAAGTAAAAAGTGATACAACAAAAGTTGAATCACAAGCAAAATCGGTTAAACCGAAAATGCAAAATAAACCTTGGACTCCACCATCGTACTTAGATACGCCCAACGCGCCAGACGGATTCAGACACAGATGGGTCAGGATAGAAGTCTTGGGATTTGTTGACACGAAAAACATACAAGGACGCTTAAGGTCCGGGTATGAGTTAGTAAGAGCCGACGAATATCCTAATGAGGACTTTCCAGCAATCACCGACGGCAAATACGCAGGGGTTATCGGGCACGGAGGCCTAGTGCTGACTAGGGTACCGGAAGAGATCGCACGGTCAAGACAAGAGTATTTTGCAAAGCAAGCTCAAGAACAACAGGCCGCAATCGACAACGATCTTATGAAGGAACAGCATAGGGGAATGCCTATCGACATCGATATGCAAACTCGTACAACCTTCGGTGGCAAGAAAAGTTAAAAATTTTTAACACTTCAACCCAGCGAATAAATTAACCGTGAGTGGAGGCCCGCAAGGGTAGCTCACATAAGGAGAAAACAACTATGGCTAATAGTTCATCAACTGGGTTTGGATGCAAACCCATTAAAATGTACGGCAATGGTTATGAAAACATGGGTTTAGGTGAATACCCTGTTGCAGCGTCTTCATCTGCGATATACTTTCAAGATTTAGTATGTCAAGCAGCTAGTGGATATGCTGTGGTAGGAATAGCTGGTACTGAAGATATTATCGGCTCTCTAAACGGTGTTTTTTACACTGATGCTACTACATCAAAGCCTACGTTCCAGAACTACCTACAAGGTAGTAATACTGCTACTGATATTGTTGCTCTTGTTAACGACAGTCCGTTACAACAGTACGAAATCAGAAGTAACAACACTGGAGCTTCGGCACAAACAGACGTTGGTAACACAGCTGATATTGCATATAGTGCAGGTGGATCACCTAACTATGTGTCAGGAGCGACTCTAGATGATTCGACTCTTAACAATAACGCTGACCAACAAGTTAAAATAATAGGTGTCTCAAGAGACCCGGAAAATAGTGACCTTACATCTGCAAATGTAGTATGGAGAGTTATTATTAACCAGTCGTTCTTCTTGGATACTACAGGGGTATAAGGAGGATAATATGGCTATATCACGTAATCAACTAGTTAAAGAACTAGAGCCAGGTTTGAATGCCTTATTCGGCCTGGAATACAAACAGTATGAAAATCAGTCAGCTGAAATTTATACTACAGAGTCATCTGACAGAGCTTTTGAAGAAGAAGTAATGTTAAGTGGATTCGCTCAAGCACAAGTAAAACCAGAAGGTTCAGGTGTTACATACGATAATGCTCAAGAAACTTTCACAGCTAGATACACTAACGAAACAATTGCGTTAGCGTTTGCTATCACTGAGGAAGCTATTGAAGATAACTTGTATGACAGACTTGCTTCTAGATATACAAAAGCTTTAGCAAGATCTATGGCTCAAACTAAACAAGTAAAAGCAGTTAGTCCATTAAACAATGGAATGCCTGGAGGAACTTTCAATTCAGGTGACGGTGTTACTTTATTTAACACTGCGCATACTACTATTGCTGGATCGTTTTCGAACACTCTAGCAACTGCTGCAGACTTAAACGAAACATCTTTAGAGCAGTCTTTAATTGACATTGCAGCTCTTACAGATGAAAGAGGTTTAAAAATCGCAGCTAAAGGTATGAAAATGATCATTCCATCTGCACTACAATTCACAGCTGAAAGACTTATGGCTTCTGCTGGTAGAGTTGGAACTGCTGATAATGATGTTAACGCTATCAAATCTATGGGGATGATTCCTCAAGGATACTCTGTTAATAATTTCTTAACAGATACTGATGCGTTCTTTATCATTACAGACGTGCCAAATGGTATGAAACATTTCGAAAGAACTCCATTAACTACTAAAATGGAAGGTGACTTCGATACTGGTAATGTTAGATACAAAGCTAGAGAAAGATACGTTTTTGGCGTATCTGACCCTAGAGGTATCTTCGGATCACCAGGAGCGTAATACTTAAATTTTTTTGTGGCGGGACACAGTTCCGCCACAATTACTAAATAGAAAGCTAAAACCATGAAAAAATTCCTAGTAAATATATACGCATACGATTATCACGCTAGATTTGAAGTAGAATCTAATGATAACGCCATTTCTCTAGAACAAGCAATAGTTGACAAACTGGGAGAAAAGAGTATAACTTGGGAATCAACGGGAATGTTTAGTACAAATCCCTATCGAATAACCTATGAGGAGGTTAGTGATGATACAAGACCTTTACAAACAAAAAAGGTCCTTGGAGTTGAAGTGGGAACAGGAGCATCTATCTAATGGTAGATACACTCTTGATATGGTCAGAATTGATGACAAAATTAAAAAAGTCATTACTGATATTAAGCTGGAAGAAGCAGCTATTGCCCACAGGCAGAACACTATTGAAGATGCCGCTCCACAAGTTTCTGTAGCTACTTAATAAAAGCTACAACGTTAAAATCGTATATTTTCCGTAGGCTCTCTTGCACTCTATTAAAATCTAGTATATAAAAATCTTACTAAGATATTAATAGAACATAAATTGGTTATCTTTTTCTTAGTAAGATAACTGGCGCATAGGAGGCGCTGATTATATGACAACACACTTTTCAAACGGAGTAACAAACGTAAGAGGAAAAGATGGAGATACTTCTTTATTTAGTGGTATCAAACAACCTCTAATTACTGGTGGTTATGGGCAAGAAGTTGCTTATCAAAACGACTGGGTAATTTATAACTCAGGTGATTGGGATGTAACATCTGGTGGTGGTTCAGACTATCAACTAGTAGATTATGCTGGTGGATGGTTAAGACTTGGAGACGATGCTCCAGCTGCTGGAGAAATTACTGGTATTTCTGGTAAAGAAGTATGGAACTATAACTCTGCTAAGCAATGGTGGTATGAAACTAGAATTGCTGTAACAGACGTAACTGAAATGAATTGGTTTGTAGGTTTTGCAGACAATGCATTTGTTGATCCAGCAACTGTACCAACTGATTGTATCGGTTTTTCACACTTAGAAGATACTACAACTATTCAATTCTTATCTAGAAAAAATAGTGCTGGTACATCTTTTGATATGACAGACACTGCTGGTGGAAGCACTTTTACAATGTTAGACTCTACTGTCCCAACTCAAACTGCAACTCAATTTGAAATCCCATCTAACTCTGTTAGATTAGGTTTTCATTTTCAACCTGCAGGAACTGAGCTTGGTCAATCAAGTGCACAATACAAATTGTACTTAGACGGTAAAAAAGTTGGAACGCAAACAGCTTCAACTGTTCCAGATGATATAGCTTTAGAACTAAAAATTTTCATAGAAAATAAAGGTACTACTGCTAATCAACTAGCTACAGATTGGGTTCAAACAATCCAACAAAGATAATAAATTTAACTAGGGCCCTTCGGGGCCTTAGTGTAAATTAATAGGAGATTAAAATTATGCCAAATGTATCAGGAGTAAAAAGTAAACAAATAGTATTTGGATCTGACACAGATGCAATTTCTGCTGCAGGGACAGCTACTACTTTAGTTTTATTAAATAGTGGTCCTTGGGTTAACGCTCAAACGGTTACTTTAACTTCTTCAGCTGATAACTCAGGAATAACTTTTGTAGTTGTAGGAAAAGATGCTGATGGAGCTGCTCAAACAAGTGCAGCAACAACTGGACCAGATTCAACTACAAAAAGTATAGCTGGAACTTGGACAGAAGTAACAAGCATCACTGCAAGTGGATCTATTACAACAGACATTTCTGCTGGAATAACATCAGGAGCTGCAACAGGAACTATTTTTGCTGGCAGAACTAGAGTCAGAAGTATGACTGGAGTCGCTGGTGGTGGAGCAGGACGTGTTTATATTAAAAATAGTTCAGCAACATCAGGTCAAAACAGATTAATTTTAGATGTAGATAGCGGATCAACAATCGACCCATATATTGCCGATGATGGTATTCTGTGTGAAGACGGAGCATATTTTGCTTACGATGGAACTGCAGTAGTAGGATTATCTATTCAGTTTGACGGGTAAGGAGCTTAAATGGCCAACACTACTTCAGGCTCTTATGTTTTTGATAAGAACCTAGGCATTGATGAAATTATTGAAGATGCGTACGAACGTATCGGTATGCAGGGTGTTTCTGGCTATCAATTAAAAACTGCTAAACGATCTTTAAATATTTTATTTTCTGAATGGGGAAATAGAGGACTTCAATTTTGGGAAGTAAAAAATCAAAATGTTGCATTAGTAGATGGACAAGCGGTATATACTTTTTATCGTTCACCTTCTGATGGAACATCAAGTGGTATTTCAACTACATTATCTGCAGGAATAAATGCAAGTGTTACTACAATTGGAGTTGCTTCTGTTACAGGTATGCCAACGACAGGTGGTATAATTATTATTGGAACTGAACAAATTACTTATACAGGTATTTCTTCATTAAATTTAACTGGATGTGTGAGAGGTGTTAATGGTAGCACAGCAGCTACTCATAGCACTTCGGATGCTGTATTACAGTTTCCAATTGGTATGACAGATATTCAAGAAGCAGATTACAGAGTAAAATCTACTTCAGTTGACACACCAATGACAAAGATTAGTAGATCACAATATCAAGGTTTTTCAAATAAAACAGATAAAGGCTTACCTACTCAATATTGGGTTCAAAGATTTATAGATAAAGTTACAATGACTTTATATTTAACACCGGGTGCAGCTCAAGATGGCAACTACATTAATTTTTATTATACAAAAAGAATAGATGATGTAGGAGCTTACACAAATGCAACTGATGTACCTTATAGGTTTATTCCATGCATGATTGCAGGACTAGCTTATTATTTAGCTATTAAATATGCACCACAAAGAGTTCAAGAATTAAAACTATTATATGAAGATGAATTGTTAAGAGCAGAAGATGAAGATGGCTCTTCTAACTCTACATATATATCTCCTAAAATTTACTATCCAGGTATTGGTTAATGACTACTTTTTCACAAGGTAAATATGCTTTAGCAATTTCTGATAGATCAGGTATGGCTTTTCCATATAACGAAATGGTTAGAGAATGGAATGGTGCGTTTGTGCATATTTCAGAATACGAACCTAAACAACCACAACTAGATCCAAAACCTACAAGTGCAGATCCACAAGCGTTACAAAGAGCTAGACCTGCTAGAACAGAATTTCCTACAGAAGATTTTTTAATAAATAACCCTATTACAACTGCAGCTGCTGATGCAACAGTTACTATAGCTTTTAAAAATGGTGCTATGCAAGTAAATGATTTTGTTAGATTAAGAGATGTTAAATCTCCTGTAGGTGGTGTTGCTATATCTACTTTACAGCTTTCTACAACTTTAAATGGTGCAATTACAGATTCAGCTACTACAATTACTTTAGCTGATGGGTCAGCGTTTCCAACATCAGGTTTTATAGTTATTGAAAAAGTAAATAGCACAACAGGACTTTATGAAAACGAAGTTATTGAATATACTGGTCGATCTTCAAATGATTTAACTGGATGTACTAGAGGAACAAGCGCTCCTTACAGAGGAGTTAGTCCTGTTAACACAACAGCGAATGAACATGCAACAGGAGCAAAAGTATTTGGTGCATACAAAATAGCTACACTTAATGAAACCTCTTCACCAGCAGGATATAATGATAGCACAGGCAGTCCAGCAACTATAACTACACAAACAGGTTTTACATTTGAATTAGTTAGTAATGCTAGTAGCACAGAAACAGGGGGCGGTTTACAATGTACAGTTGGACCGATTAATGATAAAGGTTAATTATGTCAGGAGTTAAAAAATACGATTACAGCACATTAACTGCAGCAATAAGAAGCTACACTGAAGTAGATAGTGATGTTTTTACACAAGCAATTATTGATGAATTTATAATGGCAGCTGAGTTTAGAATTTATCAAGAGTGTCCTATGGATTCTCAAAGATTTGTTCAAGAAGGTACGTTAGCTGCTGACGACAATACAATTAATTCACCAGCTGGAGCTTTATTTATAAGAGGTGTTGAAGTGTTTAATTCTACCGCTAATACACAAGGTAATGGAACATGGTTAGAGAAAAAAGATCAAACATATTTATCAGAGTATGTGGATAGATTAACAGGACCAGAAGGTGACCGAACGGCTCAAGACGTAACAGGTTTTCCTAAATATTATGCAATGTTTGGTGGTGCTGATAATACTACAGATACTTCATCAGGAGGAATGTATCTAGCTCCTACACCTGATGCTAATTACAAATTTAGAGTTTATTATAACAAAATGCCAAATGGTCTTGGATCTGGCACTGGTTTTAATAATAATACTTATTTAAGCACATACTTTCCACAGGGTCTATTATATGCATGTTTAGTAGAAGCTTTTGGATATTTAAAAGGTCCGACTGATATGTTGACATACTATGAAAATAGATATAAAAATGCAATACAACAGTTTGCAGGGATGCAACTTGGAAGACGAAGACGAGATGATTATACTGACGGAACAGTTAGGATACCAGTCAAGTCACCGTCTCCGTAATAAGGAGAAAAATTATGGCAATAACATCGGCAGTATGTAACTCATTCAAAGTAGAAGTTTTACAAGCTGAACATAACTTTACAGCATCGTCTGGAAACACTTTTAATTTAGCGTTGTACACAAGTTCAGCAACTTTAAATAAATCTACAACAGCTTACAGTTCATCAAACGAAATTACTAATACATCAGGATCTGCTTATTCTGCAAAAGGAAAAGCACTTACAAGTGTAACCCCAGCTTTATCAACTGATACAGCTTGTTGTGATTTTGCAGATGTATCGTGGACATCAGCTTCTTTTACAGCTAACGGTTGTTTAATTTTTAATGATTCACATTCTTCAGATGCAGCCGTTTGTGCAATTGCATTTGGTGGAGATAAAACAGTTTCTTCTGGAACATTTACAATACAATTTCCAACAGCAGACGCATCTAACGCAATTCTTCGTATAGCATAAGGAGGAACTCCTTATGGCATCAACCTGGGGCACTAATACTTGGGGATCCAACGAATGGGGTGACGATAATGTTACCGTTATTTTATCAGGACAATCAGCAACATCATCAGTAGGTTCTTTAGAAGCTTTTAACGAAGAAGGTTGGGGCCGACAAGAATGGGGTAATTCTGGTTGGGGAGTAGAATATGCTGTTCAACTTTCAGGACAGTCAACAACCACATCTGTTGGTTCTATTACTACAGAAATTGCAGTTCCATTAACAGGTCTATCAATTACATCAAGCCTTGGCACACCTACTTTAGATCTATTAACACTTATAACTCCAACAGGTCTACAAGCACAAACTCAACTTGGCGATTTTGATAATGCTGGAACTTTAGTTGGTTGGGGTAGAAATGGTTGGGGTGAAGAACCTTATGGAGATTCATTTAATAAACTTGTCCAACTATCAGGATTAACTGCATTAAGTTCTAGTGTTGGATCATTAACTGTCGTACCAGAAGAACTTATAGACATAACAGGAGTAAGTGCAACATCTAGTGTTGGTAGTTTAACTCTTGATATAAGTTGTACTGTTGTACCAACAGGAGTAAGTGCAACATCTAGTGTAGGAGAAATTTCTCCGACAGAAATGTCCATAGGTTTGACTGGTCAATCTACAACAGCAACAGTTGGTGGAATAATTCTTGATGCAATTGAAATAGGTTTAGTAGGAGTAGAAGCTACATCTAGTGTAGGTTCTATTACACCAGCAGATTCTGTAGGATTAACAGGTCAAGCTGCAACTTCTACAGTTGGTTCTTTAACTATAGAAATAGGAGTGACTTTAACTGGTGTATCTGCTACTTCTTCAACCGGCACAATAATTCCAGAAGATGTTGTAGGATTAACTGGAGTTGAGGCAGTTTCTAGTATAGGAAATGTTGCTCCATTAGGATATGGAGATGTTGATATTATTGGAAATACAAGTTATAGTAATGTTAATAAAACAAATAGCGCGAGTTATTCCGATGTTGACGTATCACACGAAACATCGTATACAGACGTAACGCACGTGGCTTAGGAGAAAAAATTATGGCTTCAACTTATACACCTCTTGGTGTTGAACTAATGGCAACTGGTGAAAACGCCGGTACATGGGGAACAAAAACAAATACTAATTTAAATATTTTTGAACAGATTTCTGGTGGCTATAAAGTACAAACTTTAAATACAGCGGGGGCTGGAGCTAATACAACAGCTTTAGCTGTATCTGATGGGTCAACAGGAGCAACTTTAGCTACAAGAGTAATTGTTTTAGGAGCAGAATCTCCAGAAACAATTTCAGGAAATAAAATTGTAACTATTCCAATTGATGTAGAAAACTTTTATTTTATAAAAAATAGCACAAGTGGTTCTTACACAGTTCAACTTAAATATGCTTCAGGATCAGGTGATTCTGTTACTTGGGCAACAACTGATAAAGGTTGGAAAATTATTTACGCAACCGCTAATGATGGTACAAATCCAGATATTGCAGAAGTTACTGTAGGTGGTTTACCAGGTGGTTCAGATACACAAGTACAATTTAATGATTCAGGTTCCTTTGGCGGAGACGCAGATTTAGTCTGGACAGCAGGAACAGGTTTAATAATTAATTCTCAGAAAGAGCTAAGATTAGCAGATAGTGATGATAGTGCATACATAGGTCAGAAAGCAGCAGGTACAACTACGTCGTATACTTTGACGTGGCCAGCAGGCGTAGCCGGAGGAAATGGGTACGTTTTAAAATCAACAACAGGTGGAGTTTTATCTTGGGAAGAACTAGCAGCGGGTGGAACTTCTTGGCAGTCAGTTAAAACAGGAAACTATACAGCATCAGCTGGTGAAGGTGTTTTCTGTAATACTACTTCAGGATCTTTTACTTTGACTCTACCATCATCACCATCAATCGGCGATGAAGTTTCGTTTATAGACTATGCAGGTACTTTTGATACTAACGCTCTAACTATTGGAAGAAATAGTGAAAAAATTAATGGAGCAACAGCAGATCTTACAGTTTCAGTTGAAAGAGCCGCAAACACTTTAGTCTACACAGACGGAACTCAGGGTTGGTTGTTAAAGGCTAAATAATCATGGCTACTTATAAAGAGACAGTTGGGACAGCAGTCGTCAACTACGCTGGTAATTATCCAGGCGCCGTAGAAGGTGAGCTATGGTATGATAGCACTAACAAAGATTTCAAATATCGATATCCAAATGTAACAGCAGCTGGTTCTTGGGCAACTGGTGGAAGTTTAAATTCTGCTAGAACATTTGCAGGGGGAGCTGGAATAGGAACAGCTGCGTTAGCTTTTGGTGGTCAACCACCTGCTAGTACAGCAGTTGAACAATATGACGGAATTTCTTGGACAGCAAAAAATTCTTTAAACGCAGGTAGAAGTGCAATCATGGGAGTGGGAGAATATACAGCAGCATTAGCTGTTGGAGGAATTCCTACTACAGCAGCTACTGAAACTTGGAATGGAACAAACTGGACTGAAGTAAACGATTTAACCACTGGAAGAGGAGGCGGAGGTGCAGCCGGCACAACTACAGCAGGTTTAGTTTTTGGTGGTCAACCTCCTGGAACAGGAAAAACAGAATCATGGAATGGAACAAATTGGACAGAGGTTAACGCCTTAAATACTTCTAGATTTTACATGTCTGGAGGAGGCACTCAAACTTCTGCTTTAGCATTTCTTGGAGATACACCACCTATAACTGCTAAAACAGAATTATGGAATGGGACCAATTGGACAGAAGTTAATGATGCAAATACGGCAAGAAAAGAATTAGGTGGCGGAGCAACTGATAACACATCAGCTATAGCTTTTGCAGGAGATGACAATAGTAATTATCAAGCAAAAACTGAAACTTGGAATGGAACTAACTGGACAGAAACAACAGATATGAGTACAGCTAGAGCTAAACTAGGAGGAACAGGAACAGTTCCATCAGCATTAGCTTTTGGTGGAACAACACCACCTACTACAGCAGCAACAGAAGAATGGATAGGTCCAGGTGCCGCAATTGGTGCTTGGGCTACAGGTGGGAATTTAAATACTGCTAGAGATGCAGTACAAGGTGCTGGACGTACTAGCACTTCTGCTTTGGCGTTTGCAGGTGATACGCCACCTAAGACTGCTAAAACAGAATCTTATGATGGAACAAGCTGGACTGAAGTTAATGATTTAAATACTTCAAGAAAAGAAGGTATGGGTGCAGGTGCAGATAATACAAATGCTTTAGCTTGTGGTGGTAATTTAGCTCCTGGTGCTACTGATATTACAGAAACTTGGAATGGAACTAATTGGACTGAAGTAAACGATTTAAATACTGCACGAAGATTAGGTGCAGCATCTGGTGCTACTAATACAGCCGTATTATGTTTTGGTGGATTAGGTCCACCATCATATGCAGTTAATGAATTATGGAATGGAACAAATTGGACTGAAGTAAACGATTTAAATACTGCTAGATATCAGTTGGCTGGAGTAGGGACTAGTACCTCAGCTTTAGGTGTTGGTGGAGATCCTGGATCATCAGCAATTAATGAATTATGGAATGGTACAAACTGGACTGAAGTAAATAATGTAAACACAGGAAGACAAAACTGGGCTGGATCAGGCCCTGATAATGAAGCAGCATTAGTTTTTGGGGGTGCTAGTTCTCCACCAACACCAACAGATAAAACTGAAGAATGGAATGGAGTAAGTTGGACAGAAGTTGCAGACTTAAACACTGGTAGAGAAGCTTTAGCAGGTGCAGGTATCAACACTTCAGGATTAGCTGCTGGAGGACAAGTTTCTGGTGGAGGTCAATCAGCATTAACAGAAGAATGGAGTGGAAGTTCAGAAACAACTAAGGTATTAACAGATTAATAAGGAGGAAACTATGGCAAAAACATATCAATACTGTGTAGCAGAAAACTGGGGAAAGGGATTTATCGATCACGGTGAATCTCAAAGAATCACGTTTAAAGGCTATCCTGGTAATGTTTGGCAAGTTCCTGCATACAATAAACACGGTAATCTTTGGATTGCTAAAGTAGCGGGCGCAGTCAAAACAAAAGACGAAGCTCAAGCGATTGTTGATGCAGAAGTTCAAGCAGCGCAAGCTGAATGGGACGCTTTACCGGCTGATCAAAAAGCACCGGCTGAAGGTTTTAAGAACGTTGAACGACCTGCTGACATAACATTAGAGGAATAAATTTAAATGGCTACGTACTTAGGCACACATGGTGGTAAAATACAAACCTACTCTACGGATCCTACGTATCCGAATACGGGAGAGGTGTGGTATAATTCTACTTCCAATACTATAAAAATGGAAGCCACAACAAGTGCAGGAGCTTGGGCTACAGGAGGTGCTTTAAATCAATTTAGAGATCAAGCTGCAGGTTCAGGAACTCAAACATCAACGTTAGTTTTTGGTGGAGGACCACCTAATCAAGATAAAACAGAATCGTATAATGGATCTAATTGGACAGAGATGAATGATTTAAATACTGCTAGAAGAGGAATAGCAGGTGCAGGAGCAGATAACACATCAGCATTAGCTTTTGGTGGAGGTTCACCTGGAGTAGATGTAACAGAATCTTGGAATGGAAGTAATTGGACAGAAGTAAATGATTTAAATACAGCAAGATATTTTTTAGGTGGAACTGGAATTATTACAGCAGCTCTAGCTTATGGTGGTACTGGGGGTTCATCAGCAACAGAATCTTGGAATGGAACAAATTGGACAACTGTAAATAGTCTAAATACTGGAAGAGATGCACCGGCAAGTGCTGGAATTCAAACTTCAGCATTATGTATTGGAGGTAGTCCCCCTGTTACAGCAAAAACAGAATTATGGAATGGAACGAATTGGACAGAAGTTAATGCTTTAAATACTGCAAGAGTAGGTGCAGGTGGAGCTGGAGCATCTAATACTTCAGCAATAGCTTTTGGCGGTGGAGTACCATATCCGTCAGCCCCACCTCCTACAGTTCCTACAACAAAAACAGAAGAATGGAATGGAACTAACTGGACAGAAACAACTGATTTAGCAACAGGAAGAGCTTACATAGCAGGTTCAGGAACAAAAACTGCTGCATTATCAAGTGGTGGTAGTGATACAACTAACACAGAAGAATGGACAGGTGCAGGGGCTCCTGTAGTTAAAACAATAGACACGGATTAATTATGGCAACATACAAAGAAATACACGGAACAAATATTGAAGTAGTATCATCAGATCCATCGAATCCTGTTGAAGGACAAGTTTGGTATAACTCAACAACAAATGTTTTAAAAGGTGAAGCACAAACAGCTACAGCTGCTTGGTCTTCTGGTGGTGCTTTAAATAATGCAAGATTTGTTTTAGGTGGTGGAGGATCACAAACTGCAGCAATTGCATTTGGTGGTGTTCAATATACACCTCCTCCAGTTTCTCGAGCATATACGGAACTATATGATGGAACTAGTTGGACAGAAGTAAACGATTTAAATACTGCAAGAGAAAGAGTTTCATCTGCAGCTACTACTAACACAGCTTCTTTATGTATAGCTGGAGTTGTGTATCCAGGTGCAACAACTAAAAATTTAACTGAAAACTGGAATGGTACAAATTGGACTGAAGTTAACGATACAAATCTTTCAGAAGGTGGACGTTTTGGTTTTGGAACACCTTCAGCAGCAGTTATTGCTGGTGGTGGGTCTCCACCAAATATGAATGTAACAGAAACTTGGAATGGAACTAATTGGTCTACAAGTCCTGCTACATTAAACACTGGAAGAAAAGATAATGAAGGAGGTAGTTCAGGAATTTCAACAGCTGGAATAGTTGCTGGTGGTAATAACGGAGCAACCTATGACGTAACAGAACTTTGGAATGGTTCTGCATGGACAGAAGTTAACGACTTAAACACAGCAAGATCGGGTATGATGTTATCTGGTACAACAACAGCTGCAATAGCTGCAGGAGGAACTCCTAACCCAACAGCTTCAGCAACAGAAAGTTGGAATGGAACTAACTGGACAACTACAACATCTTTACCTGCACAAAAAAGAAATGCAGGAGCTTCACGAACAGGTGGAAATACAGCTGCTTTAGTATTTGGTGGTTATTATACTGCTCAACAAGCTACAACTTTTGAATGGAATGGTGCAGGTGCACCTCAAGTTAGAACATTTACAGACAGTTAATACTTGTAATATATTTTAGTTAGTATATATAAGAAGAAACTATAAAGGAATAAAGCTATGAAAAAAGACGTCAAAGAAGTAATACAAGGTGAAGAGCCACATTTAAATAATTTATTAACACAAGAAGATCTGTCATCGTTTAAAGGTATGGTAGACGAACTTCGTGATACATGGACCAAGAAACAAATGTTTCGAACAGAGACAGAAGCAAGGTTTTCTGTACTACAAGATAATAGATATCCAACCAAAGCATCAAAATATTGGCAGTGTGTAAGAGAACAGTCTAGTTATCTAGATAATCTTATGACTTTATCATTTGATTATAGAAGAAACGAGGCAAAGATAACTTGGTTAGAAAAAAAGATTGATAAAGAAGAGGATGAATATAAGAAAACAAAATACCAAATAGATCGAGATGAGGCTATATTTGCAAAAGCTTCTATGGAAAAAGTTGCAAGACATAGAATGAGAGAAATTAAGATGTGGTCTAAACTAAAAAAAGAATTTAATGATGGATCGTTTAATGATAAAGATGTTAACGTTCACCAATTAGAATCTTATGGTATGCAATACCATGAAAAAGCTAAATCATTAAATCAAAACTCAAGTGAAGCAGAAGTATTTAATGTAATGGGACAATTACAATCATTACAAAGAATTAAAAAATCTGGTGAACTAGAGAGCAGCTACACAGAGAAAGAACAAATTACTCAACATGGAAAACCCAAAGTTTGATTTTGTATTTTTAGGTCAATCAATTTTAAAGTATCAAGTACCTTTAGATATATTTAATAGTATTAACTATATATACGAAACAAATTATCATAATCTTGCACCTGCAAATAAACAATTAGTAGGTAAAATAGAAAAAGAACATTCTTTATTTTATCATGGGGCGGATCAAACAAAGATGAAAAATCATAATATGTTACCAAAAAATGTAACAAATTATTTTTTTGAAACATTTAAACACTATTTAGCATTTAATAAAATAAGAGGTTATAAGACACATTTAAATTCTGTTTGGGTTAATGAAATGAAACAACACGAATACAACCCTGCGCACATTCATAGAGGTATGTTATTTACAGGTCTATCAAGTGTTATGATTTTAAAACTACCATCAACATTTGGTAAGGAATATTCTGCAAGTGAGGTTCAACAGAACGGTAGACTACAAATACTAGGCGCAGCTAATGGTCAGTTTGCTAAAATAGATTATCAACCGCCTATGAATCTTAGAGATTTTTATATATTTCCATATGATATGAGGCACTGTGTATATCCTTTTAACGGCACCGATGAAGTAAGACGAACTCTTGCTGCAAATATAGATGTAGATTTTGACCCAATAAAAAATAGGGGTGTAGCATAATGAACAAACAATATTACATAGATAATCATATAGGTATATTTAAAAATTTTATGACAGATGAATTAATAAATAGTTATCTTACTTTTTTTAAAAATTGTGAGGAACAAGGGGCTGTGTATCCAAGAGTAGAAGATGAAACGGTAGTATCAGATAACGCAATTAGTACAATTATGGGTTCAGTTAACACTGCACTAACCTATAGTAACAAACCTTTTATAGATATGTTTTTTAAAGATGTATATCCATTGTATGTACAAAAATATTCTCATTTAAAAAAACTAGCTACACACAACATATTAGAAGTTAAAATACAAAAAACTAAAGTTGGTGAAGGTTACCATATGTGGCACTGTGAAAACGCTGAGATGAAAGCTAGAAATAGAATATTAGCTTTTAGTGTTTATCTTAACGATGTAGCAGAAGGTGGAGAAACAGAATTTTTATATCAAAAGTGTAGGTTTAAACCTGAAAAAAATACACTATTAGTTTGGCCATCACAATTTACACATGTTCATAGAGGCAACCCACCTTTATCGAATGATAAATATATAATAACGGGATGGGTAGAATACGGATATTAATATGTTAACAGAACCACGATGGAAATCTTTTATAGTAGAAACAACTACACCAATATTTACTCCTAAACAATGTCAAATGATTATTGATGCAGGAAGAAGTGAACCTAGAAATGATGCTGGAGTTGGAAGTGATAAAGGTATTAAAGGTGGAGTAGTAGATACTAAAACAAGAACCTCACATATAAGTTGGATACCATTTAAAAAAATGGCTGACATGTATAAAGACATAGAAACAATTATGAAAACTACTAATGGTAATCATTTTGGTTTTGATGGAATGCAGATAACAGAGCAAGCTCAATACACAGAATATCCAGTAGGTGGGTTTTATGATTGGCATGTAGATAATGACGTAAACATGCAACACGAACCACCGGTTAGAAAAATTTCTATGACTTGTTTGTTATCTCCTGAAAATGAATTTGAAGGTGGAGACTTAGAACTTCAAAATGAAGGTAAAGTTGCAAAAATAAAACAAGGTCACGCAATATTTTTTGCATCATTTATTAGACATAGAGTTAAACCTGTAATACGGGGAACAAGAAAATCTTTAGTTATGTGGTTTGGAGGAACACCATTTAAATAATGTTTAAAGCTAAATACTTTCCAACTATTGTTTATGCAAAAGATGTTAACTTAGATAATCGTCTTTTTGAAAATGCCGTTATTGAATGGGCTAATAAAGATAAAGGAATGAAAAGAACAAATGTAAAAGGTTGGCATAGTCAAACAGATATGCACACCATACCTGTATTTAAACCATTAGTTGAAGCATTATTTAAAATGCAAGAAGAAATTTATAAAGAAGAATTTTTAAGTGGTAAAGCAATGATAGGAAATATGTGGGCAAATATAAATCCTAAAGGTGGTTACAACAGACCACACATACATCCTAATTGTCATTTTAGTGGAGTGTATTACATTAAAGCTCCAAAAAACTGTGGAGATATAGTATTTAATGATCCAAGAACATTATCTCATATGTTAATGCCAAATAGAATAAAACAAACACCTCCTCCTTATTTATGGAGAGAAATTCGTGTGGAACCAATAGAAGGTAGAATAATAATGTTTCCCGCATGGTTATGGCATGGAGTTGAAACAAATGAAAGTGATGATATAAGAATATCTGTATCGTTTAATTTTTTACAGGAAGAGTTTAAAGTTTTTGCATGACATTTCAAACTAAAAAATATCAAGTAATAAAGAACGCTGTATCTTATGATCTAGCTAATTTTATATTAAACTATTTCTTACTTAAAAGAGATGCAACAAGATTTATGTATGAAAATAACATACACTCACAGTCTTCAATTCTTGGAACATGGACCGATGAACAGATACCTAATACTTACTCTTGTTATGGTGACTTTGTAATGGATACATTATTAGTTAAAATGTTACCAGTTATGAAACAACATACAGGATTAGATTTAATACCAACGTATTCTTACGCTAGAGCTTATAAAAAAGGTGATTGTTTACACCGACACAAAGATAGACCTAGTTGTGAAATATCTACAACACTTAATTTAGGTGGTGATCCTTGGCCTATTTTTATAGATGGCACCGGAGCAGATAATGTTATTGACGAAAGAAAAAATATTATAAAACCAAACGCTCCAACAGGGACGAAAGTCTTGCTTGAAGTAGGAGACATGCTAGTATATAGTGGCTGTGAACTTGAACATTGGCGAGAGCCTTTTGACGGGAACATTTGCGGTCAGGTATTTCTACATTATAATCATGTAAATGGCCCATTTGCTGACAAAAACAGATTTGACGGCAGACCTATGTTAGGTCTACCATCATTTTGTAAATAGTATTATAATGAGGTTATATGTTACAAAAATTAGGATTTGCACCTGGGTTTAATAAACAAGTCACAGAGACCGGGGCCGAGGGACAATGGTTTGACGGTGACAATGTTAGGTTTAGATACGGTACTCCAGAAAAAATAGGTGGTTGGACACAGTTAGGAGCAGATAAATTAACTGGTGCAGCTAGAGCTATCCATCAATGGGACGATAATGCTGGTATTAAATATTCAGCAATAGGAACTAATAGAATTTTATACGTATACTCAGGGGGTACATATTATGACATCCACCCTATTAGAACAACATTAACAGGCGCTACTTTTACAAGCACATTAAATCAAAATGTTCTTACAATTACATGTAGTGGTGTACATGGATTAGCTGAACAGGACATTGTAATGTTAGACAGTGTAACTATTCCTGCTTCATCAAGTTATACTGCTACTGATTTTGAAGATAAAAAATTTATGGTAACTGCCATACCTACAACCACTACTTTTACTATTACAATGACTGCTACTGAAACGGGCACACCAATGAGTACAACAGGATCAACATCTGTTTTATGTTACTATCACGTAGGTCCAGCACAACAACTTGGAGGTTTTGGTTGGGGTACAGGTCTATATGGTGGAACAGCTTTAGGTGCAGCTACAACTACATTAGCAACAGCTTTATCAGATTTAACAACAACAGATATTGTATTAGCAAACAGTGCAGCATTTCCATCATCAGGAGAAATTAGAATAGGAACAGAAGATATAAGTTTTACAAGTAATAATACTTCTACAAACACTTTAAGTGGAGGAGCCAGAGGAGTTAACGGAACAACAAAAGCAACACATAGTGGTGGAGCAAGTGTTACAAACATATCTGATTATGTTGCATGGGGCGACCCTTCTAATGCTGACTTTACAATTGATCCTGGAATGTGGGTTCTTGATAACTATGGTACAAAATTAATTGCACTTATTTATAATGGTCAATGTTTTGAATGGGATGCATCTGCTGGAAATGCTACATCTACTAGAGCAACATTATTAGCTAATGCACCTACAGCATCACGTCATGTATTAGTATCTACACCAGATAGACACTTAGTATTTTTTGGAACAGAAACAACAGTAGGTAATGCTACTACACAGGACGATATGTTTATAAGATTTTCTGACCAAGAAAATATTGATGGCACAGATGCATATACAGTTAAAGCAGACAATACTGCAGGTACACAAAGACTTGCTGATGGTTCTAAAATTATGGGAGCTATCAAAGGTAGAGATGCTATTTACGTTTGGACTGACACTGCACTATTTCTTATGAAATTTGTAGGTCAACCTTTTACATTCTCATTTGAACAAGTGGGAACTAACTGTGGATTGTTTGGTAAAAATGCATGTATAGAAGTAGATGGTTCAGCTTATTGGATGTCGGAGAATGGGTTTTTTACTTACGATGGTCAGTTAAAATCTATGCCATGTCTTGTTGAAGACCATGTATACGATGATATTAATGCTACTAGTAGAGATTTAATTAATGCAGGATTAAATAATTTGTTTGGAGAAATAAGTTGGTTTTATTGTACTTCTGCATCAGATTCAGTAAACAGAGTTGTTACATATAACTATTTAGACTCTACTCCTAAACGTCCTATTTGGACAACAGGCACTTTACCTAGAACAGCGTGGCAAGATTCTGCAGTATTTGATAAACCACATGCTACATATTATGATTCTACAGATAATGCAGCTAGTGATTGCACTGGAAATACTGATGGTATTACTATATACTATGAACAGGAAACAGGGACCGATCAAATTAATGCTGGTGGTGTAACAACTGCTGTAATTGGTACTATTACGTCTGGTGATTTTGATATTACACAACGAAGAAACCCTACAGGACAAACTGTAGGTATGCCAGATCTTAGAGGAGATGGAGAGTTTATTATGAGAATACAAAGATTTATACCAGATTTTATTTCACAAACCGGAAACACTAGAGTTAGTTTTGTAACAAAAAACTATCCTAATAGTTCTGCAACCACAACAAATTTTGATGTAAGTTCTACTACAACCAAAAAAGATACAAGATTACGAGCAAGGTCTATTGCTATTAAAGTTGCTAACACTACAACTAATGAAGATTGGAAACTTGGTACATTTAGATTAGACATTGCACCAGGGGGTAGAAGGTAATGGCAACTAGAATTAATGAAGATATATATCGAGACATGGTTGAGTCTGGGGAAATTCAATTATCTGATATTTTACCTCAAGACTATGGTTACGTAGGTAATATAGAAGAAGACTCAGAGTTTAATACTCCTTATACTACAAAAAATAGAACAGGAATTTTAAGTGCTTATGATAGACTTATGGGACCAATTAAACGTACTTATCAAAATTATGGTGCTCCTCTTATGGGTACTCTTTTTGGTGCACTTACAGGCATTCCAGGTATAGGTTTTTTAATGAGAAATTTACCCACTGATCCTTACGCACAAAATTATAAAACTTTAGCTGATGGAGCTTACATGAGTAGCACAGGTTTAAAAGATAAATTTGGATATAATATTGGACCTACTTTATTTCAAAATAAATTTTTACAACCAGGTTCTAATTCATATAGATCATATGCATTAGAAGGTTTAAAAGGTTTAGATCAAACTTTAGCAAATAGATANTATCAACAAACATATGGTAAATCATTTGAAGACGTTAAAAAAGACATACAANANAANAAAGATCCTTTTGGTTCTGCTGAAGTGCTAGATTTAGGATCGGATTNNCAAGGTGACGTTGGTNCANCAGGAGGAAAAACTCAAGGTAGTAATATAGAAGGATCTGTAAGTAGAGGAGGCACAGATGATACACCAGGAACTCCTTTTAAAAAAGGAGGTTTAACAAGTTTATAATGGCAAAGATAGTAGAATCATTAACTAGAGCAGAACCAGAATACAGTCAAANAAATATACAATCTTTGGTNAGGGATCTTGACTCAGTAATTACAAAATTAAATAGTACGTTTCAAGATGAAGTAAAACAGGAGATAGAAGCTAAAAGTTTCTTTNTNGAATAATGGCAGTAGTAAACCAATATAAATTTTATGGTAAAACAACAACAGCTGCAGAGACTGTAACGTTGTTATCACCCGCTGTTAATGAAACATACATTATTAAATCATTAAGAGTTACAAATAAATCAGGATCTAATACACCTACTGTAACTATTAAAAATAATGCATTTGAGATAGTGCATACGCAAACATTATCAACAGCAGCTAGTGTTGAGATATTGTCATTACCTTTAATTTTAGAGGGTGGAACCACATTATCTTATACCACAGCTGGCACTGTATCAGATGGTGTAGTATTTGGTATTAGTTATCTTAATATATTAAAGGAGAAAATAGACTAATGAAAGTATATGACGCTAAAGTAGAGGAAACTTACAGACATAAAAAAACTGGTGAGATTTTTAAAGAGAAAAAAGACTGGGAAGCAAAGGGTTATAAGCCCGAAGAAATGGCACAAGACGTAAAAGTTATAATGCCACCTCTTGATTTGTTCTCAAAAACCAAGTAAACATAGGAATTAAGGTAAAAATATGGCAATATCTAGAATGCAAGAACCCAGACAACTTTACGGATTAGGAAGCTTAGTTAAGAAAGCTGTCCGTGGTGTTAAGAAAATTATTAAAAGTCCATTAGGTAAAGCTGCTTTAATAGGAGCTGCTAGTTTTGGTATACCTGGAACTAGCTTTGGTGGTCTTTTTAGTAAAGGCTCTGCGAGTAATTTATTTTCAAAAGCTTTTTTAAAAAAAGGAGCAACAGATTTTACTTTAGCTAATATAAGCCCTATGAAAACAATAGGTCTTGCATCTATTCTAGGGGGTTTTGCGACTAAACAAGATGANGATGANNAACAACAATACGCAGGAGCAGATTTTCCAAACCCANTAGATTTTTATTTAAGTGGTCANGCTCCAATGAATACAAGATTAGCAGCAGAGGGTGGTTTAATGAGAGCAGGCTATCAAGAAGGATCTAAAGAACCTGTAGCTAAAAAGACCATGCCACTATTAGATATGGGTGGTATGGAAAAAGATTATAGAGAAGAGGGTGGATTTGTGCCCATAGGACGTATGGAAAAAGCAGATGATGTGCCGGCAAGATTATCCAAGAATGAGTTCGTATTTACAGCAGATGCTGTTAGAAATGCTGGTGACGGAGATGTTGATTTAGGCGCAGAAAAAATGTATAACATGATGAAAAACCTCGAAGCCGGAGGTGACGTATCTGAAGAATCGCAAGGCTTAAAAGGCGCAAGAGAAATGTTTCAAACATCACAAAGATTAGAGGAAGTATTATAATGGCCGTACAAGAAACAGTATCAAGACCCGCACCATTCGTAGAAAAATTAGGTGTTAATTTAGGTGAACAAATATTAGCACAACAAGCTACACCTGTTGTAACACAAGGTTTAGCAGCTCTTCAAAAACAACAAGAGGCAGTTGGTTTACCTACAACAAAACAAGATTTTGAAACAAAAGAACAATTTGAAAAAAGACAACAATTAGCCGATGCTCAACAAAGAGCTGCATTAGCTTTTGAACAAAGACAACTGGCATTAGAAGGATTAAAACCAGAAGTAGCACAACAAGATGCATTACAAGCGCGAGCACAAAAGTTAGCGGAAGAGGGTGTCGGATCTTTTGCACCATTTTTAAAAGAAGCACAAGCAGCAGCTGCAGATGCTAGAAAAACATTAGGCGGAGTAGGTTTAGGAGCACAAGCTTTTCAACAAGAAGTCGGTGATTTTATGTCGCCGTATCAACAACAAGTAATTGACGCAAGTTTAGATGAGTTTGATCGTAACGTAGCACAAAGAGAACAACAGATACGAGATCAACAAGCAGCTTTGGGTGTGCTCGGCGCTGGTCGAGCGGGCGTACAACTCGCCGAGTTTGGTACGGGGGCGGCAAGAGAACGTTTATTGTTAGACGCAGGTTTAAGACAACAAGCGTTTCAACAAGCAGCGGCACAAAGACAACAAGACATCGCTAACAGAGGTGCACTAGCTTCACAACTACAAGGTTTAGGTGGATTTCAAGCAGGATTAGGTCAAACACAAGCAGGGGCTACAGGAACAGATATAGCACGTTTAGGTCAGTTGGGCGCACTGAACCAGGCGCAAAGACAAGCTGAGGCTGACGCAGCAAGAGAGTTTACTAGAATGACTGCATTCCAACCACAAGAACAATTAGATAGGTTTGGTGCACAGGTCACAGGAATCATGGGTGGTTATCCTGGAGCAACACAAACAACAAACATACCTAACCCAACTCCATTACAAACTGCGTTAGGTATTGGTACAACACTTGCTGGAGTCTATGGTGGATTTAAAAATCCTACTAAAACAGATTTTGGATCAATAGCTGCAGCGGGACAAAAAATATTTAGTTAATATGAACAGAGTATTAAGAAGACCGATGTTTAAAATAGGTGGCTCTGCAGGATCAGGGATTACATCTGGTTTAGACAGAAAAGGTTATAAAGACGGAACGGACGAGTACGACAGAGCTCTTAAAACTACAGAGCGATACATGAGAGATATAGATAAATTTCAAGGAGAAGAAGCTAGATTTACACCTTCAGGTTTACCAGGTTTNTTAACACAGTTTGGTNTAAATTTACTAGCAACACCACCAGCAGGAAACATATTTCAAACAGCAGCGATAGCAGCTAAAGAACCTTTTCAAACATTTCAAGCAGCACAATTAGCTGATAGAGAACGTAGAGCTGATAGCGCTGAAGACATATTTGGCACGGCACTAGCTTCTGAATACGATCTTACAGCAAAAGCAATGAAATCATCTGATGATAGAAAAACACCAGAGGTAGAGGCAGAGTTAATAAGAAATGCACAAAATAATATTTTTGATGCAAGAAAAATATTAGAAAACCCAGATACTAGCGCAGAGGATAAAGAATTAGCTAAACGAAAAATTAAAGTAAATCAAAACGTATTACAAAAAGAATTAGGTGTGCCAGCAGAATATAGTGCTATCATCAGTAGTGAGGAGTTATTTAACAGTTACAAATCTTCTTACGTAGAATCAGAAAACCAAAGAAGAATTAATGAATACAAAGATACAAATCCTAATGCTACACCAGAAGACATATCAGCAAATGTTACATTATTAATAGAAGACTCACCAGAAGCTGCTGACTTTACTATAGCAAAACTACGTGAAAAATATTATTTTGCAAGTGGTGGTAGAGTTGGTTACAAACTTGGTAGTCCAGATCCTATGATGGAATCTGTTGTGGAACAGAAACAAGCTACAGGAGAGGTGCAAGAACTATCTTACACAGAACTTAGAGCAAGATTACCACAAGAAATATCTAACGACATTGTGCAATTATTAGCTAACAGCAAACAAGCTCTATTGGATTTTGCAAACATACAAACACCAGAAGATATAGCTAGTTTCAACCAACAATACGACGTAAATTTGACATTACCACAGGGGGCGTAGATGGAACCCTTTAAGGATAAAAAAACAATCTTAGATACTGAGACTGTAAAAGATACTTTAACATCTGCAATTAAAAAACCATTAACCGTTCAAAAGAAACCTGTAAAGTTTACATGGAAAGGCGCAGCTGATTTTATAATAAGTACAGATGTTGGTAATCCATTAGCTTTTTACAATCAAAAATCTTTAATGGATAATACTCTGCCAAGAATAACAGATATTATTGAGGGTAGAAAAAAACCACAAGAAAAAGATTATATAGATTTTTTTGAAGATATGGAAAAATCTATATTTGGTGCCGCACAAAATATAGGTTATTCAATCGGAGATCTTTTAACAACTGGTATTGATGCAGCTGTCGACACAAATCTTACAGCAGCTTTAGATAAAGCTTACGAAGAAAATAAAATAGCTGAACCAGAAACTTTATTAGGAACAGTCAATAAAATTCTTATTGAATACGGTGTACCAGGTGGCGCTGTGTTTAAAGTAATGAACAGGGCTAAAAAATTATTTAAATCAAAAAAAGCAATAGACGCAAAAAAAGCAGCAGCTTTAACTGGTCAAGGATCTAAGATAGTAAATACAGCAAAAAGAGTTGGTTACATGTCAACGGCATTTGCAGCTACAGATTTTATTACTTCAGGTGCAAGATCTAAGACACAAGACCCACTGATCATGGATGTAGAAAATGAAGAAGGGTTATCTGGTAGAGATTTAGCTCTTACAAGATTTAGAAACAAATTAAGATTTGGTGCAGAGGGTGCATTAATAGGTGGTGGTTTTGCACTCATGGGTGGACCATTAGCTAAAATTGCAACTATTGGTGCAAAGTATGGTTTGTTTAAACCTGCAGGTTATGCGTTAAGAGGCATAGACACATTAGCAGTGAGACCAGCAACTTATCTTATAGCAAACATACCAGGCTCTGCAACAGCTGGTAAGGCTATTAGAAACGCAAGTAGTTATGTTATAGACAAAGCTTTATCTACAGCCATCACATTAAATCCGACAAAACAATTACCTGCATTTGAAAAATGGAGAATGTTTTCAGTTGAAAGTAGTGACCCACTACAAAGAAAATTAAAAAGAATAGACAATTTTTTATCTGGGTTTAGATCTGTAGGTAAATACACAGGGCTTGGTTTTCAGTTATCGTCAGATGCTAAACGATTTATAAAAGGTAGAGCAAGAACAATAGAAAAATATTTAGAGTCTATTGAAAAAAAATCATACGATTTAGCAAAGTCTTTTGAAGGTCAATATAATACATTAACTACATCACCAGCTAGTAAAGATTATTATTTAGATCAAGTGTTAGCATATCTAAAAGGACAAGTTAAATTAAATGAACTGCCAAAAATACTGCAAAGTTCTGCACAAAATTTACAAAAAGAAATAATGAAAACAAAAGATGTGTTTGGTAATTTATTACCAGAGGGAGATCTTAAAAAATTTATACTTAATAATTTAAAAACATATATGCGTAAATCTTTTTCTGTTTTTACTAATCCAGAGTACATGCCAGATGAAAAGATAAGACAAGGGGCAGCTAAATGGATATTAGAAAATGTAGTAAAGAAAAATAAAGATTTAAAAGAATCTGCTTTAACTTTAAAAACAGGTAAGATGACTAAAGCACAAGCAGAAGCTGCTTATGCTGATTCTTTAGTGCATAAGATATTAACAAATACAAAACAAGATGGTGTAGATCCTTTAAAATTAATACAACTAGTTTCTAAAAATATATTACGATCTGATAAATTAATTAAAACAGGAGAAGAATTACCTGATGCAATTAAAAAATTATTAGGTGAAGAAAACAATTTAAAATCAGCAGTATTACAAACAACATCACATGCAATAACACAAGCAACAAATAAATTAACTTTAGATAAATTAGCTAAAACTGGTTTAGATGAAGGTTGGTTGTTTAAATCAGAGGCAGATGCAATTGCTGCAAATTCTATGGATGCTGTAAAAATAGGAGAGATAAGAAATCTTGGTATATTAAAAAGTAATATATCAAAACTATACGCAACAAAAGATATGGCCGCTGCACTAAAAGGAGCTCCAGGTAAGTTTGATGGATTATTACAAAGCTCTGCGTACAGAAATATATTACAGTTTAAAGTAGCAACACAGTTTGGTAAAACAGTTCTTTCACCTGCAACACAGGTTAGAAACGTAACATCAGCTAGTATGTTTCCATTAGCTAACGGACATATAGGTGGTAGAGCATCTGTTACAGAGTCAATTAAAATGGTAATGGATGATATATTTGGTGCTGGTAAATTAATTGATGAGAAAAAATTTATAGACAACTTAGAAAACAAAATACGTCTTGGTGTAATTGATGAGAACATTGTAGCATCAGAACTACAAGCAGTATTAAAAGATATACGTGCAGGAGCTAAAGTAAAGAATTTAGATAGTTTATTAGCACGATTAGCAGAATCACGAATGATTAAAACAGCAACAAGGATATATGCTGGAGGTGATAACTTATGGAAATGGTATGGCCATGAGTATGTAAAATCACAAATGAGATCTATGTATCGAAACGTAGATGACATTGCAAAATGGACACAAGAAATAACAGGAAGAAAATTTGACAGAGTAAATACATTTACAGGAAAATTAAAAACATTTGATGAAGCAATAGATGAAGCGGCTGCGTGGCAGATAAGAAATACGTACCCTACTTATAGTAAAGTTCCTGAAGTAATTAAAAATTTAAGAAAGCTACCATTCGGTAATTTTGTATCGTTTCCTGCAGAGATGATTAGAACGACACACAATATTGTATCTATTGGTTTAAAAGAAGCTACGTCTTCAAACGCACAATTAAGACAACAAGGATATAGAAGACTATTAGGTGCTTTTGTTACATTAGGTGGTGCAGAAAAAGGTGTATCAACTTTAGCTCAAAATTTAACAGGCACAACCGTAGATCAGATAGAGGCATACAAAAGAAGTTTATCAGCACCTTGGGATTCAAGAGCAGCTATTTTACCAGTTAACACTTGGAAAGATGGTAAAGGTAAAGCAATTAATTTTTCATACTTTAGTCCTTATGATGTTGTCATACAACCAATAAGAGCTGCATTAAAAACTTTAGAAGAAGGTAAGTTAAAACAACAAGATGCTGACGTTGTTGCGTTTAATTTATTTTTAGGACAGGACGGACCTGTAAGAAAATTATTAGACCCGTTTGTATCTGAATCTATCGCACTTGAAAGAATATCTGATGTAATACCTAGTGGTATTTTAGTTGGTGGTAGAGGTGGTGTAACTAAAACTGGTAAAGTAGTTTACTCTGAAACAGATGATGGACCAACTGCATTTATGAAAAGTTTAGTTCACATTATAGAGGGTGTTCAACCAACTGCAATTACAACTGGAGAAAAAATAATAGCAGGTATAGAAAAAGATATTAAACGAGGTGGTCAACCTGTGTCTCTACAAGATGAGTTACTTGCATTATTCTCTGGTGTTAGAATTATTAATGTTGATGTGCCAAAAGCAATGGAATTTAAAATTACAGAATACAACAAAAAATTTAGATCTACGACACAAGCAGAAAAATTTTATTCTTTAGAAGATTTTCAAAACAGAGGACCAGATGTATTGGGAAAAGAGTTTAGAGATATACAAAACGAAACATTTAGAGTTAATCAAGATTTTTATTTTATATTACAAGATGCTTTAACAACTGGTGTTAAAGAAAGAGACTTATTAAAAATTTTAAGAAAAAGAAGAATATCATATAGTAAAGCTAAAAAATTATTAAAAGGTAAAAACATACCATTTACTGCGTATGATGAACGTATGAAATCTAGAGTAAAAGCTGCAGAAAAAATAGCAAAGGACAGAGGAGAAAAAATAAACAAAGAATATTTTTATCCTAAAAAATTATTTAGAAACATATTAAAAGAATACAAAAACAAAGATTTAAATATAAAAGAAGATTCACAATTAAATGAGATAGAAAGAATATTAAAACTTCAAACGGATAAGGTAAGTTCATTACCACAACAAACAGAAGATAAAGCATTTGCAGAATTACAAACACCACCATTACCGGTAACACCAATGCCAAATGTTGCTATAGCAGCCGCTAATACCGTGCCAAATACTAACTTGACACGAACACAACAAGCTTTATTATCACCAGAAGAGCAGATAATTGCTGCTAGGAGAACAACATAATGGCGAGAAAATCGGCACTACAAAAAATAGAATCTCATGAGAAGCTTTGCAGGATAATGCAAAAGCAGACGTTTGAACAAATTAAAGAGATGCAAGATAGAATTAAAAGATTAGAGTATTGGATAGTCGGCGGTATGGGAGCCGTATTATTAGTTTTATTAACGGATATAGCATGAACCTTTCACGAAATTTTACTCTCTCAGAGTTAACCAAATCGGACACTGCGATTCGTAAAGGGATTAATAATAACCCTAACGCAGAACAAATAGAAAAATTAAAAGCGTTGTGTGAAAATATTCTTCAACCGGTACGTGACCATTTTGGCAGAGTCAAGGTGACGAGTGGTTTTCGTAGCGTAGAATTATGCGAGGCCATCGGTAGTTCTGCTCGATCACAGCATGCCACGTGCAGAAGCCGCCGACTTCGAAGTTGTGGGCGTAGATAACGCTGAATTATTTGATTGGATTAAAACTAACCTTTCACCAGATCAGCTAATCCTTGAGTTCTATACTCCAGGTGAGCCTAATAGCGGGTGGATTCATGCAAGTTGGGTAGAAGGCACGCCAAGAGCATCATTCTTACATGCTTACAGATCTGAAGGTAAAGTGAAATACAAACCAGTTCTAACAAAAGCAAAAGATCTAGTTTAGATCCAGGCTTTTAATTCCTCACCCAAGACTTCAGATGCAATATTTATTTTATCTCTTAAAGCCTTCACAATCTTCTCGTCAACGGTATCCTCACAAATCAAATCAACATAAGTCACTGTTTTCTTTTGTCCTATTCTGTGTGCTCTGTCTTCTGATTGTAGCCTCTTTTCTAGGTCATAACCATTAGAAAAATATATAACGGTATTTGCTTTGGTAAGTGTAATACCATATCCACCTGTTTGAGTCGTGCCAACAATAAATCTACACTCATCACCATTTTGAAATTTACGTATGTTTTCTTGCCTTTCATCTTGTGGTGTTAATCCATAATAATCAACCACGGAACCCGGACCATATACATCAGTAATAGCTTTTATAATTTGATTTACATCTCTTTGATAATTAGCCCATATAATTGCTTTGCCNTCTGTTTCTTCTAATACGTTCATTAANTCAGTAATTCTATTGTTTGGTATCATTTGTGTGCTTCCATCATCAGCTGTAAAATGCCCNCAAGTTATTTGATGTAGTCTCATTANTTGAGTTAACACGGTCATAGTGGTTGTAACNTTACCATTTAATACAGCCATNGCAGCTTTTTTCATTTGATCGTATATTTTTCTCTGATCTGCTGTAAGAACTATGTGTCTTTTAATAAAATTTTTAGCTGGTAAATCTAAACAATCTTCTTTTAATACTCTGTANGAAAATTTCTGTAAGCTCTCAGATAATTCTGCTAANTTTTTAAATTCATCAACGACTTGTATAGACCGGCCACGAAGATGCATCGTTTTCATTTCTGCATANCTATTTCTAAAGGCATAATAAGANGTAAANTCNAACANATANGAATCAAGAAACTCNCATTGAGTATATAAATCNAANGGATTTTTTGTAACTGGAGAACCAGTCATTATTCTTCTNTANTTAGAATATTTACCAAGANNTATAATATTTTTAGTTCGNTTAGCTGTNGGTGTTTTAATNGTTGTAGACNCATCAATNGCCATTAATACTTTGTGTGAATTTAAAAACTTAGATGCAAATCTAACACCTTTCTCTGTAGAGAAAGCTTCAACATTCATTACTAATATATGCAACGCTGTTTCTATTTCATATAAGCTTTCTAATTTTTCTTGTTGTTTTTTTGTAATATTTGGTTGCCACAATACGGACACATTTTCTATATGGTTTGGTAAGTGCGTAGGAAGTTCTTGCTCATACCAAGTTTTTACTACGCCTTTTGGAGCAATAATTAAGGCACCATTAATTTTACCTTTGTCATACAACATCGACATATTATCGATTAAGACTTTGGTTTTGCCCGTACCCATCTCCATAAAGTATGCATACGTTTCTTTATGCCATGACTTTTCTAAAGCAGTTAACTGATGCTTATACGGTTTTGTTTTAAATTTATAATTCATCTTTCTATTGACTTATATATAAAGGATGTTATATGATTTGTCAATGTCAGAAAGAAAAGTTTATGTAATACAG
>FUFK010038602.1_pt1 | contig 39324 bp, 44 predicted proteins | sample 1021851 | NCBI WGS metagenome assembly FUFK01 (sample SAMEA51879418, study PRJEB19060) | metagenome
GGACATGAAATGATTGAAATAAAAGATAATTATGTAAAGTCCAAAATAAATGTTAAAGATCATCACAAACAACCAATGGGTCTTGTTCATGGAGGGTTGTATTCAACATTAGCTGAAACAATATGTTCCTATGGAGCAAACTTTTTAGGCAAAGGAACTTTTGTTGGAGTAAACAACAACACCGACTTTTTATCAAGCGTTCAAGATGGTGAGATATATTGTATTGCTGAACCAATAAAAATTGGTAGATCGTATCAATTGTGGGAATGTAAAATGTACCATGATGAAAAACTTTGCGCTGTGTCTAAAGTAAGATTAAGTAAGATAAAATGAAAAAATTTGTTATATTATTTTTGCTTCTAAGTTTTTGTTCTTCAGGTAATGAAGAAATTATTGAAGAAGCTGAAGAACAAATTGAAACAACAACAACTATAGGAGTAGAAATGTCAGATAAAGTCTATGATAAGCAACCTGAAATGAATATAAATACTGATAGTAGCTACACAGCTGTTATCAAAACTAATTTAGGTGACATGACTGTAGAGTTTTTTACAGATGATGCACCAATGACAGTTAATAATTTTATTTCACTTTCAAAAGATGGATATTATGACAATGTTATATTTCATAGAGTTATTTCTGGATTTATGATCCAAGGTGGTGATCCATCTGGGACTGGTCACGGTGATTATGGAAAATATCCAGGATATGAATTTGAAGATGAGTTAAATAACCAAAGACCATATGAAAAAGGTATATTAGCTATGGCTAATAGAGGCCCGAACACAAATGGGAGTCAGTTCTTTATTATGCATCAAGATTATCCACTTCCATACAGTTATACAATATTCGGGCAAGTAGTAGATGGTTTTGATGTCATCGATAAAATAGCATCTGTTGAAACAGATTCAGCTGACAAACCTACAACAGATGTTGTAATCAGCACAGTTGAAGTTACAGAGAATTAAAATACTTTAAAGTTTTTTTACTAAATACTCCACCTGGNACACCCNTGGTGTTTTTNAGAAGGTACTTTTTTTCAAAGAGTTCTTTTGTAAGATTCTTNATGTAATTTTCAGAATAATTTAATTTTTTTGCTAAAAATANTGAATAATTATTGTGATTTGATTTGATATAGAAGTCGTAAACGTAAGCGTATTGACACATNAATTCATTACGATTTGTAGTACTTCTTGTNTTAATATTTTTGACGAATTTAGATACATTTATNTTGCTGAAGTNTTTGTTACCTGTNTTTTTAATAAAATAGTTATTGTCTACATCTGCCAANTTAGATATTTGTTTTTGTGCTTTTTTGTTCAAACTATATATATTTAATTTCCTTATGTCTATGGAACTAATAGCACTGTTTGATTTTGAAGNGATTTTTATTGATGTATTTTGTAATTGATATTGATTTATAAAATCGTACGTAAGCTCTACAGTGTATTTACTGTTTACACTAGAGAATGTATATAAAATATTTGAATTATTGAATTTTATATTATTCTTCATACAATCATTTTATTAGATATATTTATAAATATTTTTAATTAATTATGAAGTTCAGAGTTACATATAAGAGATATTATTATTAAATCATGAATGTTGACATTACATTGCCTGATGGATCAGTACGAAATTATGAATCACCCGTTACTGGTTATCAGATTGCTGAAAGCATAGGCCCTAGGTTACTCAAAGACGCTATTTGTGTTGAAATAGATAATAAATTTCAAGATTTATCTTATGAAATATCAGAAAGTATAAATATAAGAATAGTTACTACTAAAGATTTAGATGCCTTGCACATATTAAGGCATTCCTCTGCACATATACTTGCTCAAGCAGTATTAAATTTATATCCAAATGCTCAGTTTGGAGTAGGCCCAAGTATAGAAAATGGTTTTTACTATGATTTTCTCTTTGAAACTCCAATTAAAGAGAATGAACTTGAAAACATAGAAAAAGAAATGAAAAGTATAGCTAAAAGTGCACAAAGTTTCATTAGATCTGAAATAACAAAAAAAGATGCTGTAAAGATATTTAGAAATCAAAAATTAAAGTTAGAGCTAATTGAATCAGCAGAATCTGATGAGGGTGTTGGTGAAGAGATAGTATCTACTTATGCCAATGATGAATTTATAGATTTGTGCATGGGACCGCATGTGCCATCAACAAGTGTACTTAAGCATTTTAAACTGACGAAAGTTTCAGGTGCTTATTGGCGTGGTGATGAATCTAATGTTCAACTACAAAGAATATATGGTACATCATGGTTTTCTAAAGAGGATTTAGATCAATACTTAATTCAGCAAGAAGAAGCAGAAAAAAGAGATCATAGAAAATTAGGTAACGAATTAGATTTATTTACTTCAAGTGAAGAACTAGGGTCTGGAAACTTTCTATGGAAACCCAAAGGTGCTGTATTAAGAGATGTAATAGAAACTTACAGTAAAAAAGCACATCTACAAAATGGTTATTCATTGGTAAATACTCCTCATATAGGTAAATCAATTTTATGGGAAACATCAGGTCATTTAGATCATTACAGCGAAAATATGTATCCTCCAATAAATCATGATGAAAATAATGAAACTTATTATTTAAAACCAATGAATTGCCCTTTTCATATCCTTGTATATAAAAGTGACCTACATTCATATAAAGAATTACCTTTAAGGTATTTCGAATTTGGCTCTGTGTATAGATATGAGAAAACTGGCGTTTTGCACGGATTGCTCAGACTAAGAGGATTTACTCAAGACGATGCTCACATATTTTGTACAACTGATCAAATAAATGATGAGGTAAAAACACTTTTATCATTTTCTGTAAATTTGTTAGGAAGTTATGGCTTAACTGAAATTGAAGCGGATCTTTCCACAAAACCTACAAAATACATTGGAAGTGATAAAGATTGGGATAACGCTACTAATAGTCTCAAACAGTCGTTAACAGAATTAGAGGTTCCATTTCAAACTGCTGAAGGAGAGGGTGCATTTTATGGTCCAAAAATTGACTTACATGCAAAAGATGCCATCGGAAGAAGATGGCAATTAAGCACAATTCAAATCGACTTTGCTCAACCTGATAATTTTGATATCGAGTATGTAAATTCTGATAATAAGAAATCCAGACCTGTAATGATTCACAGAGCACTATTAGGATCAGTAGAACGATTTACAGCTGTGTTATTGGAACACTATGCGGGTAATTTACCAGGATGGCTTTCACCGATTCAGATTGATGTTTTAACTATAGGCAATGTTAATGAATATGCTCAAACTATTATTGAAGATTTAAAATCATACAGAGTTAATTTAGATGACAGAAATATTCGACTTGGTGAAAAACTACATAATTCTGAAAAATCAAAAACCCCAATACAAATAATAATTGGTGAGAAAGACGCATCAAGCAATACTATGGCTGTAAATATCTTTGGAAAAGAAAACATGAAAGATGTTGATTATAAGAAGGCAATTAACAGTATTAAGAAATCTTTAAAAGAACCGGAGTTTAGTTTAGATGGTTGACGGTATTGAAATTGATAAAGATATTGCGGAAGAAACTCTGCTACCTGATGATTTAAACTCATTAGCTGTTGGTAGTTATGTCGTTCCGGATCCTAGAAAGAGAAGTCAGTATCCCTATGTTGTACTTGGAGTTGTGCTATTAAGTTTTATAACATCTTTAATAATTGACTTTGTATCTTTTGTACCCGTGATAATTATTCTGAGTATTGTTGCTTTGTTATTATTTCTTGTTAATAATAAATTCAAAATTCAACAGCAAGAAGTTATTGAGAGAATAACAAACAATATCGATCACTCAATTGGGTATTATTCAATTGCATTGACATTTCAATTTACTTTTAAGAATATATTGACACCTGTTTGGACTGTAATTGTTTATTCCCATGAAAATCCACCTTTAAACAAAACAATAATTGAAATTAACGCATTTAGTGGGAAAGTCATTACTGAACCATATACTGAAAATTTAAATGCTTGAGAAATATTTTAAAAATAGTTCTGAAGTTTTTGCTAAGCCATTTATAAAGATATTAAGGTATTTTAATTTAAAACCTAATACAGTATCAATTTTCGGACTCGCTGTAATTATTGCTGGATCTTATTGCTTTTATCTTGAAAATAGAAATCTTGGTATTGTATTAATTTTTCTAGGCAGTGCAATTGATGGTCTTGACGGCCCATATGCACGAGAAATGGATTTAGTTACTGAAAGAGGTGGAATCCTTGATTCTCTAATAGACAGGATAGGAGAATTAATAATTTGGAGCGTTGTTGGTATTTCTTTTACAAATAGCGATATTGAGCTGTTTACAGTATTTACCATACTTGTTTCGTCAAATTTAATACCTTACATGCGAGCAAAATCTGAATATTTTGGACTACAAAATAAAAAAGGTTTAGCAGCGAGACCTGAAAGAGTAATATTCGCAGTTCTGTATATGTTTTTTGACTTTAACTTTCTCTATGTATACATATTCGCAGTTATTACATGGATAACAGCATTACAAAGATTTACATATTTATATCAACATTTATCAAAATGAAATTTTTAATAATTAAATTTATACATCGTCTTATTAGAAAAATTAGTTTAAGTAAAATTTTGGTTTTATCCTATCCAATCGGATTCATATATTATTTTTTAACGCCAAGAAGCAATATGAAACTTAATAAACGAAAGAAAAATATTACAAACTACTCACCATTGCTTGTAAAAATTAATTACGTTAAATACTGGATTGAAACTATATGGCTATCTAAAGAAGGCTATGAATCCCAAATATTGCAGGATGTCGAAATAATTAACGAAGATGAAGTAAAAAAATTAAATAGAAATTTTGACTCGTTTATTATTGCCCTGCCACATGTAGGTAACTGGGAATTTGCTATTCCAATGGGTAAACCTTTAAACCTAAAACTGCTTGCGGTTGCAGAGCCTCTATCAGATATAAATATTCTTAAATGGTTTACAGACTTAAGAGAATCACTAGGTTGTAAAATAATATTAGGTGGAAAAGGTCAAAATACATACCAGCAATTAAGTAATCATCTTGATGAGGGATACCATGTGTGTTTACTTGCAGACAGACACGTTGGTAAGAGTGGAATAGGTGTAGAGTTCTTTAATCAATTAGCAGCATTTCCTAAAGGTCCAGTTTCTTTATCTTTAGAAAAACAAGTACCAATAATTCCAGCTACTTTTTTAAAAATAGATAATAAATATAAACTAGTTTTTGGAAAACCATTTATAGTTCCTCACTTTGAAAATGATGCTCAAAGCATTCAGCATGGTTTGAAAGTGTTAAGTAAAGAATTAGAAAAACTTATACTATTAGATCCGAACCAATGGCATTCAATTCAACCTGTCTGGACTAGTGAGTATTAAAGTACTTCTAGTAACTCCTTATTCATTTCAAAAATATGGGGGAGTACAGAACCAGGTAAATCTTATCGAAGATTATTTATCTTCGCATGAGGAATTTGAAGTTAAGGTATTTGCTTATGGTAAAACAGAGTCATTAGATTCGAATAAAGTTTTCAATATTCCATTTAACTCCTCTGTATCATCAGTATTACTTTTTCCAAATAGAAAATTGTTACTTGATTATATAGATTGGGCTGATGTTGTCCATGTACACGAACCTTTTGTGCCTATATTTTTTTGGAAACTACCTAAGAATAAGAAATACATTTTTACACACCATGCTTCATTAGGAAGGATTATTACCAACATATTAAGTATTGTTTATAAATCTTTTAGATATAGAAGCATAAGTACTTATGTAAGTAAATCTGCCGAATCTAACGCCCTTTCTTTAAATAGTGAACCAGTATTGATTCCAAATATGATAAAAATTAATCCAAATATTTCCTTTAATAAAAGGCAAGGATATCTGTTTATTGGTCGTCAAGAATCTAGAAAGAACTATAGCTTTTTTGTAAAACTATCAAATCATAAGCAATTTACAAATAAACTTTTTTATGCAATAACAAATAAAGATAAATCTGATAAAAATATTACAATTTATGAAAATCCTACTGATGAATTTAAAATTGAAATCTTTGGTAAAACTAATATTTATCTTGCTTTAAACACAAAAAGTGAAAGTTTCGGCATAACTCTTTTAGAAGCAGTTAATAATGGAAATCTTGTAATTTCTAGTGATTTAAGCTCTTTCATTAATGTATTACCAAATTCCCATATTGTATATAAAAATAATAATTTTGATTCACTATGTAATGTATTAACAAAATTAGATTCTGAAGATTTAAATTTCCTGTGGAATAAACAGTACAAAGATATACGTGCGTATGATTTAAAAGAAAATATGAAGAAGTTCATTTTATTATATTCAAACTTATGATGTAATATTAAAGATATGAAAATCGAATCTACAAATAAAGTTAAAAAAGGCCTCGCAGAAATGCTTAAAGGTGGCGTAATCATGGACGTTGTAAATGCTGAACAAGCAAAAATTGCTGAAAAAGCTGGAGCAGTAGCTGTTATGGCTTTAGAACGAATTCCTGCTGATATAAGGGCAGACGGTGGAGTAGCAAGAATGTCTTCAGTAGGTGTAATTCAAGAGGTAATGGACTCAGTCTCTATACCTGTAATGGCTAAAGCTAGGATTGGTCATTTCGTTGAAGCTCAAATTTTGGATTCTTTGGGAATTGACTTTATTGACGAGTCAGAAGTATTAACACCTGCTGATGAGGTAAATCATATTAATAAACAAAGTTTCAAAGCTCCATTTGTATGTGGTGCTACTGGATTGGGTGAAGCTACAAGAAGAATTGCTGAAGGTGCTTCTATGATAAGAACAAAAGGTGAAGCTGGGACTGGCAATGTTGTGGAAGCAGTAAGACATATGAGAACTATTACTAATGAACTAAATGAAGTTATCGCATGTGATGAAAATGAAATTGTAGCTCTTAGTAAAAAGTTTCGAGCTCCTCTTAATGTGTTAGAAGAAATCAAAGAACAAAATAAACTACCAGTAGTCAATTTTGCTGCTGGCGGTATTGCAACACCTGCTGACGCTGCTTTAATGATGCAATTGGGATGTGATGGTGTTTTTGTTGGTTCTGGTATATTCAAGAGCGGTGATCCCGCTGAAAGAGCAGAAGCAATTGTAATTGCAACTACTAACTACAATGATCCGAAAGTTCTATCTGAAGTTTCCAAAGATCTCGGTGAACCTATGGTAGGTATAAATATTGATACATTATCTGAGGAAGAGAAATTAGCAAAAAGAGGTTGGTAATTGAAAGTTGGGATACTTTCATTCCAAGGTAGTTTTCTTGACCATTCAAAAAGTATTCATGAACTTGGTTATGAATCATTATTGATCAAACAATCTAAAGATTTAACTTCTGTGGATGCTTTAATTCTCCCTGGTGGAGAATCTACAGCAATGAAAAAGATTAATCAGTTTAGTAATTTATTAACTGATTTAGATCAACTTATTAAGGATGGCATACCTACTTTAACNACATGCGCAGGAACAATACTTTTAGCTAAAGAAGTTATTGGTGGTGAAGTAACCATTCCAAATATTGATATTGAAGTTACAAGAAATGCATATGGTAGACAGACAGAATCATTTGAAGGAAGTGTAAAGTTTTTTGAAAACGAAGATATTTATTGTTTTATAAGAGCACCAAAAATATCAAAAATATTGTCTGATACAGTAAATGTAATTGCTCAACATAATGATGAGATAGTTGGAGTTGCCCAAAAAAATNTTGTTTCATTAACATTTCATCCCGAACTGAATAATGACGAATATTATTTGAATTGGTTAAACGATTTTATTAAAGAAGGTAAAAATGTCCGGTCATTCTAAATGGTCTACTATCAAAAGAAAAAAAGGTGCAAATGATGCAAAAAGAGGTAAATTATTTGCAAAGTTAATCAAAGGAATAGAAGTAGCTGCAAAAAACGGTGGTACTGATCCATCAGCAAATGCATCTCTATATCAAGCAATTTCAAAAGCGAAATCAAGTTCCGTTCCTAATGACAATATTGAACGAGCTTTAAAAAGAATTGACGGAAATGCTGATACTGGAGAAATATTCGAACTTACGTATGAAGGTTATGGACCATTTGGAGTAGCTATTCTAATTAACTGCCTAACTGATAATAAAAATAGAACATCATCTGATGTTAGAGCTGCTTTAACTAAAAATAACGGATCAATGGGTAATCCTGGTAGTGTTAATTATTTATTTGAAAGAAAGGCTATATTTCAATTCGACACATTCGATGATGCACTTATTGAAATGGGTATAAATAACAATTGTTTAGAAATTCAAGAAGATAAAAATTCATTAACATTTGAATACGATCCTAGGGATTTTAAGTTAATTAATGAACTTTTTAACTCAAGCCCTTACACACCATCCAATGCTGAAGTAGCTTATATACCTTCTTCATCCATAAATTTAAATGCCGATCAATTTACCAAAATAACAAAATTGATTGAGTCTTTAGAGGAACTTGACGATGTTCAAGACGTTTACGCAAATTTTGATATTGAAGAAAAAGAACTAGAGTCATTACTTTCTGAATAATAAAAAGTAATATTTAGATATGGTTAATAAAGCAAAAAAACAGGGAACTACTTACGAAACAAATATAGTAAATAGATTAAATAAAAATAATAAATTTAAATCACAACGATTTGCAGAAGGTGGATCGAAAGATTTAGGAGATGTCCAACTTTTCGTTGATGATGAAGAATATTTTATAGAAGCTAAATCCCGACAAAATTTAAACATTCATCAATCATTAGATAAAGCAATAGAAAAATCAGGAAGTGATAATACTGTTTTATTTTGGAAAAAGTTAAAAAAGAGAGATGGTAATTCTAGAAGATCATCAGACGGTATGCCAGAAGTGGTATCAATGTCATATGATTTATTTATTAAATTATTAAATAAATAATGCCTTTTGAGTCAAAGGTTTATAATTACAATCTTCCTAAAGAGTCTATAAACCAAACTCCATATACAGATCCAAATTTATCTAAATTATTAATAGCTGACACAAAACAGATTATTGAATTTAAAGATATAAGCTCGATAATAAAGAAACCCTCATTATTCATTCTTAACAAATCTCAAGTACAAAGTGTAAGAGTTGTAAGTAAAAAATCAACTGGAGGAAAAATAGAAGTATTTGTTTTAGACATTCGATCTACTTATATTGCTACATGTTTAATTAAATCCACCGATAAAAAAGTCCTTAATAAAAAATATAAATTACAAAATTTTAACTTCGAAATTATAAGAATTCTAAATGATACATATGAGATTAAATTTAATATTCCAGTGACAGAAATAATTAAAAGTCATGGTCAAATTCCGTTGCCTCCATACATAAAAGATGATTCTTCTAAGTATGAATATTACAATAACCAATTTGCTGAAGGTGGGTTTTCTGTTGCATCTCCAACGGCAGGTTTACATTTTTCTAATCAACAAATAAATAAACTTACAAAAGAAGGACACCAATTTATTTTTATCAATTTAGATGTGAATATAGATACTTTTAAACCTATAACCGAAAGATATTTAGAAGATCACAAAATACATAAAGAAAATTATCAAATCAGTAAAAATGATTTTGAAATAATTTTAAATGCTAAAAATTCAAATATAGACATTTATTGTATTGGAACAACATCATTAAGAGCTATAGAGTCTGCTTATGTAACTGGGGAACTTTCAAGTTCTACAGATTATTTTATATATCCAGATACAAAAATTAATATTCCTAACTATTTGATTACTAATTTTCATGCACCAAATAGTTCACTACTTTCAATAGTGGATTGTATATACGGATCACAATGGAAAGATTTATATAATTTTGCTATTGATTCTGAATTAAAATTTTTAAGTTTTGGTGATGCAGTACTATTTAATGTAAATGAATAAAATTAACTTAAAAACGATAGCTACAGATGGTAAAGCTAGAGTTAATGATGTAATAATTAATGGTAAATCTCTTCAAACTCCTACATTCATGCCAGTTGCAACAAGAGGTGCAATTAAATCTCTCCCTCTTAATTATTTAGAAAAAACTGATGTTCTTTTAGCTAATACCTACCATCTCTATCTTCGGCCTGGGCTTGATGTAATTAAAGAGTTCGAAGGTCTGCATAATTTTATTGGTTGGGATAATTTAATACTGACTGATTCTGGTGGTTTTCAGGGATGGTCAATTCCAAATAAGTTCAATGAAGATGGTATAGAGTTTAAAAATATTTATGACGGATCTAAATTTTTTATGGATCCAATACTTTCTATGGATATACAAAATACTTTAAATAGTGATATCGCAATGATTTTAGACTCATTAGTAGATATAGATAAAGATTACAACACTCAGCTCCAATCAATAAATACAACAAAAAAATGGGCTGAAATTGCTCGTAATTATCATTCGAATAATAATCAATCATTGTTTGGAATAGTGCAGGGAGGCAAGTTTCTCGAATTGAGAGAAAAGTCATCTATCGATATGATTTCATTAAATTTTGATGGTTACGCAATAGGTGGTCTAGCAATAGGTGAAACACCAGAGGAGAGAAAAAGCATAGTAGATTTTACTGTAGATTTTCTTCCAAAAGATAGATTAAGGTATGTAATGGGCTTAGGTGATATCGAAGGAATGTTAAATCTAATAGATTCAGGGATTGATATGTTTGATTGTGTATGGCCTGCTCGTCTTGCACGACATGGAAAAATAATTAATAAAGGTAAATTTTTCAATCTTAAAAATAGTCAATTTAAAAACGATACAGAGCCATTGGTTTTTGAATGCGAATGTTTTGTATGTAAAAAATATTCAAAAGCGTATTTAAGACATCTACTTATAAATGAATCAACTTCAGCATGGCTATATTTAACTTTACATAATATATTTCAGACTGAAAATATACTTTCCGAAGTTAGAAAAAGTATATTAAACTCAGAATTTGAAAACTATAAAGAAAGTATTATAAATGGATGATTTAATTGCTCTTCTACCGTTAGTAACAGTTTTCCTATTGTTCTATATAATCCTTTATATACCTCAAAGAAGACGACAAAAAAAACATAAATCTTACATTGAAGCTTTAAAAATTGGTGACGATGTAGTTACTGATTCAGGAATATACGGTAGAGTTACAAATATAAAAGAAGAAAGTATTACCCTTGTCCTTAAAAAAGGTGAAATTGAAATATTAAAAAGCAAAATACTTCATAAATAGATCATGAAAAGAATTATAAAACTTTTATTTTTACCATTACTTTCTGCTGGTTTATTAACTTATGTTTTTATGAACTCAATACAACCTAAACTAGGTCTTGATCTTCAGGGCGGTATTTCAGTTATTCTCACAGCCGAAGAAGATACTGAACCTGAATTAATTGAACAAGCTGTTGAAATTATGAGAACAAGAATAGCTGCATTTGGTGAAGTACAAGAACCTGAAATATCAATAAGTGGAGAAAACTCGGTATTAGTTCAACTTCCTGGATTAACTGATCAAGAAAAAGCATTGGAAGCTGTAGGTACAACAGGATTATTAACATTTAGACCAGTAATTAGTTCTTCAATGCAGTCTGGTTATTCTCCTGCACTAACTATTACTGAAAATCCTGATGATCCAGAGAATCCTATTATTACTGCACTTCCTGGTGTAGATGAATTAACAGGATTATCTATAAATGATGATCCATCAACAACTTCTTATTTATTGTCATTAAGAGATGGATTCCCAATCATATATGAACTGGGCCCAGCTGAGTTAACAGGTAATGATATTGATGATGCTTTAGCCGTGTATCCTCAAAACGAATGGGTTGTACAGTTAAATTTTAAAGACGAATCAGCAGATAAGTTTACTGAGTTAACGAAGGTTCTCGCATCTAATATAGGAGACCAACGTAAATTAGCAATTGTTCTTGATGAAGAAGTAATTTCTGCACCTCAAGTAGCATTCGACGTTAATCCAGATATTGGTATTACTGGTGGAACTGCATCTATTTCTATGGGAAATGTTGATCAAGGGGAGTCTGCAAATAATCTTGCAGTCATATTACGATATGGTGCTTTGCCAGTTTCATTTGAAAGATCATCAATTCAAAAAGTATCTGCTACTTTAGGTGAAAATACACTCAATTTAGGTCTACAAGCTGGATTAGTTGGTCTAATTATTGTAAGCATATTTTTATTACTTTATTATCGTCTATCGGGGTTAATAGCAATTGTTGGTCTAGCATCTTTTGGAGCATTATTTTACTCAGTTATTTCACTTCTTGGTGAATGGCAAGGATATACATTAACACTCGCTGGTATTGCAGGTGTTATCGTTTCAATAGGACTTACAGCTGACTCATATATTGTTATTTTTGAAAAATTAAAAGATGAATTAAAAATTGGTCGTTCTTTTAATTTTGCTACTGAAAAAGCTGTTAAAGAGGCTTGGAACACTATATTAGTTGCTGACTTCGTTTCAATCATTGCAGCTGTCATACTTTATTTACTAGCTGTAGGACCTATTAGAGGTTTTGCTTTAACTCTTGGTTTAGCAACAGTATTTGATTTGTTTTATACAAGAATGTTCATATCAACTGCAGTACCTGTTGTTGGTAATATAACTGATAATCCAAGATTCTATTTTCCTTTGAATAGAAAGGATATTGAGAATGTTTAAAAGACTGTTTTTAGGTACTACAAAAATTGACTTCAAAGATATCGGACCGAGATTCTATAAAATATTCGTTGTTGAAATGTTAATATTTGGAGCAATACTTATAGCTTCTCTTTTTGGTGTCTTGTCATTAAATTTATCTGTTGATTTTACTGGTGGAACGACATATCAACTAGATACTGAATATTCTGATAGTGATATTGCAGAGGTTTTAGGAAACTCAATCTTAGAAGTTTCTCGGTATCAAACATTTGAAAACTCTAATACATTAATTTTTAGAGCTGTAGAGTCCTCACAAGAAAATGAGACAGAATTTTTAAATTATTTAGGTAATAAATTTGATGTACCAACTGGAGAAATAGATTTTCAAAGAGTCGGCCCAACATTTGGCCAAGATATTACTGAAAAAGGAATTAGGGCATTAGTTATATTCCTTACAATAATCGCATTGCTCATTTCGTTAAGATATGAATATAAGTATTCTCTTATTGCACTAGTTGCATTATTACATGACTTATTGTTAACATTCTCAATTTATGTTCTCATAGGTCTCGAAATCACACCTTCAACAGTAATAGCGCTTTTAACTATTCTCGGTTATTCCCTTTATGACACAGTTATATTATTTGATAAATTAAGTGACTCACAAAAAGCATTCAAATTAAATAGTTTAAATAAAGATGTTCTAAATAAAACATTTAATGAAGTACTGATGAGAAGTATAAATACATCATTAACATCTGCTATTCCTATAATTTCAATTATTGTCATTGGTAATTATTTAGGAATTGAAGGTAATCTTGCAGACTTCGCAATACCATTGTTAATAGGTATAGTCTCTGGTACTTATAGTTCCATATTTGTTACTGTTCCATTTTTATCAAAAATTATTAAATCTAAATAAATTTAGTACCATTAAGTTATGGCAACTATAAGCCCATCAAAAGAAGTAAATAAACTATACGACAAATTATTAGGTTACTTTAATCCTAAGGATCAAGCTTATATAAATAGAGCATTTCAATATGCCTATGACGGTCACAATGGTCAAAATAGAAAATCTGGAGAGCCCTATATTACACATCCATTACATGTTGCATTATATTTGTGTGAATTAAATTTTGATAAAGAAACGATTGCAGCAGCATTGCTACATGATCTAATAGAAGATACTGATATATCATATGAAGATTTAAAAAAGGAATTTGGTGAAGAAGTTGCTGATATTGTAGATGGTGTCACAAAATTAGATAAGATCAAATACAGCAGTAACGAAGAAGCAAAAGCGGATGCTATAAGAAAAATGGTTATCGCTATGTCAAAAGATATACGTGTATTAATACTCAAATTAGCTGACAGATTACACAATATTCAAACTATAGAATATCACCAAGATTGGAAGCAAGAAAAGATCGCTAATGAAACATTGTATGTTTATGCTCCACTGGCTCACAGATTAGGTTTTCAATCAATAAAACATGTTCTCGAAGATAAATCATTCAAAATCTTACATGCAAATCAAGATAAAGAAATAAAAGATATGATTACAGAGACAAATCCAGACCGTGATTCACAAATAGGGAGTGCTATTGATATTATAAAAACTCTTTTAAACGACAATTCCATGTCTGCTGAAGTATACGGAAGACCAAAACACAATTATTCAATATATAAGAAAATTGTGAATCAAGGACTAACTTTTAATGAAATCAATGATCTTATAGGAATAAGAATTGTTACAGATGATGTTAAAAATTGTTATACAATACTTGGTCTAATTCATGCTAACTTTCAACCTGTACTTGGTAGATTTAAAGATTTTATTTCAATGCCAAAATTTAATCTCTATCAAAGTTTACACACAACAGTGTTAACTAGTGATGGTACCAAGATGGAGATACAAATAAGAACACATGACATGCACTACAGAGCAGAATACGGTGTAGCGGCTCATTGGAAATATAAAGAAAAGCCATCAAACGATCTCACATCTTGGACTAATGAGTTATCAGAAATTTCAAATGAATATCCTGATCCAAATGAATTTTTACAACACATGAAACTTGATTTATATGAAAATGAGGTTTTTTGCTTAACACCAGAAGGAGATGTTATTGCTTTACCTCAAGGATCAACGCCAGTAGATTTCGCTTTTGCAATTCATACTCAAGTGGGTGAAAAATTAATAGGAGCAAAAGTAAATGGTAAATTAGTAAATTTAAGCAATCTCTTAAAATCTGGAGACACAATTGAAATACTAACTAGTAAAGATAAAGATAAAGGCCCCAGTAGAGATTGGTTAAATATTGTAAAGACCTCAAGAGCTAGGTCAAAAATCAAGCAATGGTATCAAAAACAAATGAAAAATGAAGATATTCAAAAAGGTAAGACTACATTGAACTCTTGGTTAGATGAAAATCCTGAAATATTAGAAACTACTTCAAAAGATCAATTAATGGATGAATTATTAAAAGATTTGAAATTACCCAATTTAGAAACGCTATATCAAAATCTTGGAAATGGTAACACAGGAATTAATTCAATAAGTAATAGGATTAATAAAATTGTATTTCCTGGTGAAATATCCGTTGACGAAGATTTATATTCTCCTGAAATTAAAGAAGACTCAAAATCAGATTTAGTAATTGTTGAAGGATATGATGACATAAAAGTTCGAATGGGTAAGTGTTGTGTACCCGTACCAGGTGATGACATCCTTGGTTTTGTAACTATTTCTAATGGTATAGCAATACATAGATCTGATTGTTTAAATGTACAAATAGATTCTACAAAAGGTGAACGAATAATTGATGTAAGTTGGGGATACACAGGAAATACAGGGATTGTTGTATGGTTAGAGATTGAAGCTATTGATAGACCTTATCTACTTAGAGATGCAACAATAGCTATTTCTGATAATGGTGGAAATATATTGGTAGCCAAATCTGTAACAAGTAGTAAGCGAATCGTTAACCTGATATTTCAAGTTGAAATAAGTGACAATGATCAATTAGATGCAATTATAAATGATGCTAAAAACATTGAGAATGTATTTGATGCTTCTCGGATATACCCGGGCAGAAAATGAGTTCTGTAATATATACATTTACAAGCTTCACAACATCAAATTCATATATAGTAAAGCCATTTAACGATGAGAAATGTTTTATAGTAGACCTGCCACCAGATCTAGATAATGTTATTGAATTTATTAAGAATAATAATCTAACCGTTGCTGGTGCATTGATAACACACGGTCATTATGACCACTCACTAGGTTTACCAACCTTTGAAGGAAAAGCATATATTAATTTAGATGATGAATTTCTAGCTAGAAATCCACAAGATCAAATTAGATCATTATTAGGAAATTCTTTTGAAGTAAGAGAGTACACAGGCGATTTATATTCNATTTCAGAACTACCAAGTGAAATTGTTAAAGTTCATAAAAATCCAGGCCATACCAAAGGCAGTGTCTCGTATGAGTTCCCTGAAGAAGGCTTGATATTTACAGGGGATTTTGTATTTAAAGATGGTATCGGCAGAACAGATCTATTTTCAGGCTCTATGGACGAAATGAAATATTCCATCAACAATACATTTCTAAATTTTAATGAAGAATATGATATTTTACCTGGCCATGGTCCTTCAGATAAGGTAAAAACGATAAAAGAAAATAATGAATTTATTAAGATGTTAATAGATGATTGAACAAGTAAAAGGTACAAGAAATATCGCAAATGATGATTCTGCGAAGTTTTTACATGTTAAAAATACTTTTATTAATAAATTTTCTGATTACGGATACAAATATATCCAAACTCCTTTGCTTGAATATAAGGAATTATTTGATAAATCTATTGGAGAATCTTCTGAAATCGTCACTAAACAAATGTATGAACTAAAAGATAAAGGTGGTAGGGATTTAGTTTTAAGACCTGAAGGTACGTCAAGTGTAGTAAGGTATCATGCTGAATTTAATAAAGATAATACAAGTAAATACTCTTATTTTGGATCTATGTTTAGATATGAGAATCCTCAAAAGAATAGATATCGAGAATTTAATCAAGCTGGTGCTGAAATAGTTGGATTAATTGATATTTATTCTGATTTTCAAATTATTAATGATTCGTTAAATTTTATTAATAACTTATTGCCCGGAACAACACTGAAAATCAATACTATAGGAAGCATCGAAGATAGAGAAGCTTATGTAAAAGTACTATATGAATATTTTTCCAAAAATAAAGAAAAATTATCAAATGAGAGTTTAGAAAAAATTGAAAACAATACATTGAGGATACTCGATTCCAATAACTCAGAGGATAGAGAAATTATAAGTAACGCACCTACAATTAACGAATATATAAACACTCATTCAAAAGAAAATTTTGAAAGTTTACTGAGATTACTTGATAATTCTCAAATAAATTATGAGATAGACTACTCACTAGTTAGAGGTTTAGATTACTACAATGATTTGACTTTTGAGTTTCACACAGAAGAAAGTGTAGTAGTTGGTGGGGGTGGTAGATATGATAATCTAGCCAAAATACTCTCCATTGGTGACTTTAACGGTGTAGGTGTTGCCTTTGGTGTAGAAAGGATAATGAATTTACTCTCAGAAATTAAAATATCATCTAAGTACTATCTGCTTGGCACAAATATTGATAATCTAACTAAATACTCAAAAATTTTGGATGAAAATAATATCAATTACAATAAACCATCTAGAGTTTCTAAAGAAAATTCACAATTTAAAGAAGCTAAAAAGTTAAATGCAGAATATTTAATAAATGCAGATGAAGATACAATTAAGAACTTAATAACAAACGAGACAGAAGCATTTGATATAGAGGTTATCCTTGAACATTAAAGACTTAGAAAATTTAAAAGACGGACAGCAAGTAATTGAACTTACCGGATGGGTTGATAATATACGAGACCATGGTGGTTTAACTTTTGTTGATTTACGAGATTTTACAGGTTTAATTCAACTAGTTTTTGATAAAAGTGGTGACGTAGATACAAAATTGAAAAATGAATTCTATATATCAATTAACGGTACATTCAAAAAAAGAGATGAAGCACTAATAAATGATAAAATTTTATTCGGCGATTATGAAATAGAAGTAACAGACTTAATAATTATTAATCAAAGTAAAACACTTCCATTTCAGATTGAAGATTCAATAGAAACTGATGAAAATATACGTTTGAAATATAGGTATTTAGATTTAAGACGACAACCTATGAAAGTCAACATCATGACACGATCGAATACGTTTAAAAGTATTAGATCCATTATGAATCAATTAAATATATTTGAAATAGATACACCAACTCTTATTAAATCAACACCAGAAGGTGCAAAGGATTTCCTAGTACCATCGCGTAAATCTCCAAGTAATTTTTATGCTCTTCCACAATCGCCACAGATGTATAAACAGTTATTTATGATGTCAGGTTTTCCTAATTATTATCAAATAGCTAAGTGTTACAGAGATGAAGATTCTAGAAAAGATAGACAACCAGAGTTCACTCAATTAGATTTAGAATTTTCTGACGCTAGTCCAGAATTAGTAAAATCAAAAGTTGAAGAGATTGTAAAGTTTGTATTTAGTGATGCTTATGATTGCAAAATTAAAACACCATTTAATACATTAACTTATGAAGAAGCAATNAATTTTTATGGTACTGATAAACCAGATTTGAGAATTGAAGAAAAAATATTTGATATCACAGATATTTTTACTGATACATCTATTAATTTCCTTAATGATATCTTGTCTTCACAAGGATCTGTTAAAGCCTTGCACACAAAAGAATTACTGACTCGAAAACAAATAGACGATTTAGACACTGAAATTAAGGAACTAGGCTCTAATGGTTTAGGATGGTTTAAAATTGAAGATACCAATATCAGTGGCCCGTTAGCAAAATTATTAAATGATAATGAAAAATCAAAATTGCTTTCATACGGATCAGGTACTTTATTATTTCAAGCAGGAATTATTAAAGAAATTGCAAACTTTTTAGATGTAATTAGAAGGACGGTATTTCAACCCTTAAATAATGATGTTTATTCTTTCGTTTGGATTGAAGATTTTCCATTTTTCGAGGTCGAAGATGGTGAATTACAACCATCTCACCATCCTTTTACTTCGCCTAAAAGCAATGAAATATTCAAAGATGACCCAACTAATGCAACAGCACTTCATTATGACCTCGTATTAAATGGTGTAGAGCTTGGCTCTGGTTCTCAAAGAATTAATAATCCTGAAATTCAAACTTTAGTTCTTGAAAAGTGGGGTTTAAGTAAAGAAGAAATATCAGAAAGATTTGGATGGTTTATAGAGGCTCTATCATACGGAACACCTGTCCATGCTGGCTTCGCTATAGGTATAGATAGACTTATCGCTGAAGTATTAAATCAACCATCTATAAGAGACGTTATACCATTTCCTAAAACACAATCAGGGTTAGATCCTCTTACAAACGCTCCAGCTAATATTGAAGAAGAAGTTCTTGAAGAATATAATCTTAAATATATAAATAAAGATGAATAGTAATAAAATACGAGAAAGCTTTTTAAGTTTTTTTGAATCAAAAGGTCACAACATAATTCCTTCATCTTCGCTGATTCCTCATGACAATTCACTTTTATTTACGGCTGCAGGAATGGTTCCTTTAAAAGATTATTTTTTAGGTAATAAAAAAACAGACACTCCAAATATGGTCTCTTCACAAAAATGTATAAGAACTATTGATATAGATATCATAGGAGAGACTGATAGGCATTTATCTTTTTTTGAAATGTTAGGGAACTTTAGTGTAGGTGAATATTTTAAAGAAGATGCAATTAAATATTCTTACGAATACATAACAGAAGTTCTTAAAGTAGATAAAGATAAATTGTGGTTCACTGTTTATAAAGATGACGATGAAGCATACAATATCTGGAAAAATGTCATTGGTGTTCCAGAAAAACGTATCCAAAGAGGAAATGAGGATAATTTCTGGCATATGAACATACCTGGTCCTTGTGGTCCTTGTTCAGAAATATTCATTGATAGAGGTTCAAAATATGGCGAAGATGGCGGCCCAATTGGTGGTGGTGAAGATAGATTCATTGAAATTTGGAATTTGGTATTTATGGANTCTATTCAAGACCAACCATTTCAAGTNATTGATGAGCTACCCAAAAAGAATATAGATACCGGTATGGGACTTGAAAGAATTGCAATGATAATGCAAGACAAAGATAACTTATTTGATACTGATTTATTCAAACCATTACGTGATGCATTATTATCACAAATAACTGTAAACGATAATAAATATGAAAAAATAATTATTGATCATATTAAATCATCAACTTTCATGATCTCTGATGGTGTAGTACCAACTAATGAAGGAAGGGGTTATGTATTAAGAAGNNTAATAAGACGAGCTATTAGAGCTTACAATCAATTAAATTCATCAAATANAAGCCTTACTTTCTTAATAGAAATAGTTATTGATATGTATGCATCTTCATATCCAGAACTTCAAGACAATAAAAATAAAATTCTAAAGTTATTTATAAAAGAAGAAGAGATATTTCAAAAAACACTAAATAAAGGACTACAGGAAATTAACAATCTAATAACTTCCAATAAATCAATAACTCCTAAAGATGCTTTTTATCTATTTGAAACTTTTGGATTCCCTTACGAACTGACTAAAGAAATATCTGCAGAAAATAAAATTGATATTAATGACGAAGACTTTAATAAGTTATATGATGAGCACAAGGAGAAATCTAAAGCCGAAAAATCATTAGGAAATGAGAATATGGAAATAGAAGTTGAGTTGAATGAATTCGTTGGTTATGAGAACACAGAATTTAAATCAAAAATATATCAAGTTGAAACTTATGATGATAAATTTATAATTTTTACAGAAGAAAACCCATTTTATTTCGAAGCTGGGGGACAAATATCAGACAAAGGTGTAATAACAATAGATGATACTTCTATTGAAGTAATAGATGTATTTCAAGCAAGCAATGGCGCAACTGGTTTAATCGTTGATTCTGATATTTTCAAAGTGGATCAAGAAGTTGAGCTATCTGTTAACAAAAGTTTTAGATCTGGTGTTTCTAAAAGTCATACAGGAGCACATATAGTCCATTCAGCATTGCGTAATATTCTTGGAGACCACGTTGCTCAAGCTGGCTCGAATGTTACACCTGGTAAATTTAGATTTGATTTCAGCCATACCGAAAAGGTTTCTCAGGAGGAGTTAGATGAAATATTTGCATTATCTAATAGTGCAGTATTTGAGGATTATGAAGTTAATACCAATATTATGAATATTGATGAAGCTAAAAATGAAGGTGCGTTAGCTTTTTTTGGTGACAAATACGAAGATGATGTTCGAGTTGTAAATATTGGAGATTTTTCAAAAGAATTATGTGGTGGAACACATGTTCATAATTCACATGATGTTGGACTTATTGTACTATTACAGGAATCTTCTATAGGTTCAAACCTTAGAAGGGTAGAGATGCTCTCAGGTAAACTAGCTTATGAATTTTTATCTAATGCTTACAAGTCATATAAATCTGTATCGAATATTTTAAAGGTAAGTGTTGACGATGTTCAAAATAAGCTTCAATCACAATTAGAAACTTTGGAAACTTATGAAGAAAAATTCAAAAAAGTTAGAGAACAAGAAATATCAAATCTTGTTAGTAATATTGATGAACATATAGAAGAAATAAATAATTACAAAGTATATATAAAAGAAGTGTCTCTTGATAGCGCAAACGAACTTCGTAACTTAGCATTACAAATAGTCAATGAATCTAATGTTGATATAACTTTAATATATGCATCTATCAATGGAAAAAATTCTATAGTAGGAGCAACAAAAAATAATGTGTCATTAAATATCTCAACTTTAGTTACAGAAGTATCAAAATTATACGGTGGTGGAGCATCCAAAGATCCCAATCTATCGATAGGTGGAGGTCCTAATAATTATAAAACAGCTGATGCATTGAAATTGGCTAAAGAGCTAATTCTTAAAGACAAATAACTTTGAACAATATTTTATCAATCGATTTTGGGGAAAGATATCTTGGCATTGCTGTAAGAACTGAAAAAACTAGGATACCAATACCTATAANTGTTGTTGATTCAAAAAATGATGAACCAATATCAGTCGTTAAGAAGTATGTTAATGANTATCAAATTCAAATAATTGTTGTTGGATATCCTATAGGGTTAAATAATTCCGAAAATCGTATGACAAATTTAGTTGATCAGTTTATTAACGAGTTAGATACATTAAATTTAGAGGTTCATAAAATAGACGAAAGATTATCTTCAAAACTTTTTGAAAACAATAAAAGTGACAGAATTGATGATCTTTCAGCATTGGAAATATTGGAAAGCTATTTGTCTCAAAATGAATAAATTTTATTTAAAAAATCGTGTGTACATTCAGTTATTTGTAACATTAATTTCAATATTTATTTTCTATAACATTGTTACGAGTTCTGCTGATTCTATTGAAAGCAGTGATAATAACAGTCCTATATCAGAAACAAATGTAGAAATTATTTCTGTAAACATACCTCAGGGATCTGCAGCCGCTGAAATTTCTAGTATTCTTGATGCAACTGGAGTGATTACATCAAAATTAGCTTTTGAATTATATCTAAGAAATGAAAATTTAACTGATAAATTACGTGCTGGTACCTACGAACTTCCTAATAATTTATCTTTTGAAGATTTAACAGCGTTATTGTTAAAAGGTCCTCCTTTAAAAACATACACGATAACTATCCCGGAAGGTTTATGGATATCTGAGACTCTAGAAACTTTGTCAGCACAAACAGGTTATGAAGTTATTCAACTTGAAAATTCATTAACCTCAGGACAGGTTGTAAGTAAATATTTAACACAGCAACAATCTCAAGTATTACAAAATTGGGAAGGACTACTTTTTCCAAACACTTATCAGATTGATATAGAAGCTAATGGAGAAGATATTCTCCAAATTTTAGTAGATGAACTTGAAGCTAGGTACGATTCACTACTATCAACAAATTCTTTGCCCGAATGGATTAATAATGAAAATGAATTTTTTACAATTGCAAGTCTTATAGAAGCTGAAGCAAAGTTAGAAGAGGATAGGCCGTTAGTATCATCTGTTATTAAAAACAGACTTGAAGAAGAAATGTTATTACAAATTGACGCAGCAGTTCTTTACGCACTTCAAAAAAGGAAATCTCAAGTTCTGTTGATAGATTTGCAAGTTGATAGTCCTTACAACATATATAAATATACAGGCTTACCACCAACACCAATATCTGGATTTGGTGAAAGAGCTATGCAAGCAATTTTCAACACACCTGAAAATGATTTTATATACTATCTATTAACAGATATAAATGGAAAAATGACTTTTACAAGCAATTATGAAGAATTCATAAACCTAAAAAATAAAGCAAAAGAAGAAGGAGTAATTCCATAATGGTATCAACGAATGATATGAGGCCTGGTCAATCAATTATTGTTGATAATATCTTGTATCAAATACTCGAATATCAACATGTTAAACCTGGTAAAGGCAAAGCTTTTGTTAAAACTAAACTTAAAAATTTATCAAATGGTGGAAACATAGAAAAAACTTTCCGAGCAGATGAAGATGTACAGCAAGCATACATAGATAAACAATCATTTCAATTTCTATACAACGACTCAGATGAATATTATTTCATGAATAATGAATCATTTGAACAAATTTCAATTGACCGATCTGTTCTGGATGGCCAAGAAATTCTATTAAAACCAAATGAAGAAGTTACTATTGCAATGCATGAAAATAATCCAATAGATATAATCCTTCCTACAACGGTAACTTTGCAAGTTACAAAATCTGAACCTGCAGTAAAAGGTGATTCCGTCAATTCATCTACAAAAGAAGTAACGTGTGAAACTGGATTTACATTACAGGTGCCTATGTTTATAGAGGAAAATGAATTTATAAAAATTGATACTAAAACTTATACTTACATAACTCGCGCATGAAAAATGATTTTAGACATTATTGTCTTGTTTCATTATTTTCATTAGATGAAATTGATTCTGTAAAACTTGTTAACAATGATCTATCTGATAATCAAGTTTTAAGAGCAGAACAATTATTAAAAAATACAAAAACCAATATTGATACAATCTTGAATGTCTTAGAAGAAAATTCGCTTAATTGGAGTGTTGAAAGGATTGGAAAAGCAGAAAAGACTTCTCTTATTCTCGGTATTTCTGAATTAATGTTAAATCTAACTCCCTTTAAGGTAATAGTTGCTGAATGGACTAAATTAACAGATAAACATGCTTCTTCAGACGGAGCAAAGTTTGTTAATGCTATCCTTGATAATATAAGTAAAAATCATGAATTTACATAAAGAGATACAAAACATTAAATTAAAAAGAGATCAATTTTTAAAATCTTTCGCTCCAGGTGAAGTATCAACAAATGATATTGTAAATGCTTCAAAAGATATTAATTTACAATCAATAAGAGTTCACAAATTCCTTACAAGCAATGGTGAAATTGGGAAGGTCGCTACAGCTAAATTTCTAGACTCAATAGATTTAAATGAAAACACTAAATTATTTGAATTAAACAACACACAGATAGAAGCCATTATCGAATATGTTAAGCAATAAATGATATATATAATTACAGGTCCCTCAGGTGTCGGTAAAAATACAATTATTAATGAATTGTCTAATCATTTAGACTTTTACTTTTCAGTTTCACACACTACAAGGCCACGTAGAGAAAACGAAGTTAATGGTAAAGATTATTATTTTATAACAGAGGAAGAGTTCGAAAATTTAATTAAAAATGACCAAATGATTGAATACGAGCAATATGGTGATTTTTACTATGGCACCAGTAAGGAGGAACTCTCAAACAATTCCTCAATAATTATTTTAGATCTTGAAGTGAATGGAGCTACAAAACTATTAGAAGAGAATAATAATTTTAAAGGAATATTTATAGATATAGATGATTATGAACTTATAAATAGACTTAAAAATAGAGGTCATGATGCAGCTTTTATAAAAAAACGTATGAAGTTAGCTAATTTACAACGAGAAAAAAAAGAGTTGTATCAATACCACGTCGACAATGAAGATATAAAAACTTCCGTTAATCAGATACTTGATATAATATATGAATTGGAGGAATCATGATAAAACCACCTATTGAAGAATTACTAAAAGAAACACCTGGTAGATTTGCATTAGTTATAACTGCTGCACGTAGAGCAAGAAATATTAACTCATACTTTAATCAACTTGGCGAAGGTATTGGTGCATACACACCACCTCAAGTACAAAGTTTAAGTAGAAAACCTCTAACTGTTGCATTTGAAGAAATTGCAGCAGGAAAGGTCGAAGTTTCAGACCAAGATTAATGAAAAAGAAAATACTACTTGGATTATCAGGTAGTGTTGCATGCTCTAAAGCTGAACTGTTCGTAAATCAGAATTCAGAAAAATTTGAGTTTAAATTCCTCTCTACTCATAATGGATTAAATTATCTATCTGAAGAGTTTATTAGCTCTAATAATATTTACTCAGATTGGAGTGAATTATCAGGTTCGCCACATATCGAATTAGCTAGATGGGCTGATGAAATTATTATATATCCTGCATCAGCAAATTTAATATCAAAAATTTCATCTGGAATTGCAGATGATTTACTGACTTCAACAATATTAATGTTTTCTAAACCTATATATATATGCCCAGCAATGCACGAGGAGATGTATGTGAATTCCCAAATTCAATCTAATGTTTTAAATTTATCAAAAAATCATTATATTGTAGGCCCAAGATACGGAAACTTAGATATTGGCGACAAGGGTTTAGGCAGACTTATAGAGCCGGATGAATTATTGGGAGTGCTAAATAAACAAAAAGGTAAAATCATAGTTACTTCAGGACCTACGTATGAAGAAATTGATGATGTAAAAGTTGTAACGAACAAATCATCAGGAAAACAAGGAAGAGCATTAGCAATAGAACTAAGTGCAAGAGGTTATGAAATAATTTATATACATTCTGCTTCTATTGATCATATACCTGGATTAGATAATGTATCATTTCATAGTTCTAATGATTTAAAAAATAAAATTTTAGAAAATATTAATAACACTGATGCAATATTTATGACTGCTGCTGTATCTGATTTTACTGTAAAAAAATCGTCTGGAAAAATAAGTAGAAGCAACGGTAATATAGCACTTGAATTTATACCTAACGAAGACATCATTGCTTCTATCAAAACCTCATATCCAGAAATTAAATGTATAGCATTTTCAGCACAAGTGGATGATGAATTAAATTTCAATAAAATAAATACAAAGAATGTAGATTATTTAGTAATCAACAATATATTAAAAAATAAATTTGGAAGTGATACTAACAAAGTGTCAATAATCGATCAACAACATCTTATATTTGAATCTGAAGAATTAGATAAAAATGAAATATCTAGAGATATCCTCAATGCATTAGAGTATTGAAATGTATGTAGATGTAGAGTTAATTTCGAATAATACGTATCAAAATAGTACATTTACATACCAAGTCCCAAATAAACTAAAAGATAAAATTAATGTTGGATCTATTGTTATTGTGCCATTTAGAAATAGAGACTACAAAGCAATAATTGTGTCAACTTCGAAAGAATCGTTAATTAAAAATCCAAAACCATTAAAAAAATATTTAGACGTCACTCTAAATAAAAATCAAATTAAATATCTTCAACAATTAGCAATATCGTATCGATTGAATACAGGTATTTTGTTATATAATTTTGTTGATATCTCNACTTTAAAGAANCAAAAAGTTTTAACTAAACAACAGATAAANAATATTGCAATAAATGACTTCAATGATTTTGATAACAAACAACACAATGTGTTCTTTGTTCCTTCTTTAAAAATTGGTAAAGAACTTTACAATTATTTGTCTAATTACTTAGATATTGATTTTTATCAACGATATGGAGGTAAGGAGGAAATTGATCTATTAAAGAATAATAAATTAAAGAATGTTATCTTACTAAATACAAACTTTGATAAATTAATTATTGATAACAAAACGAACTATTACTTTTATGATTCAAACAACGCTGCATGGAAATTACCAAAACTGAACAATTTTAATGTTGTAGAAGCAGCGTATATAAAAAATAAAATTTTCGGTGGTAATTTTAGTTTTGTTAATTACTTTCCAAATTTAGAGTTTCATAATGAAAAAGTAGAGATAAATAACAATTTCTCATATGATATTGAATACTTCTACGGGAATAGCATTCAAGATTGTATTGATTTATACACCATTAAAAATAAAGGAGAGCAAAAACATTTTTATTCCAATAACAAACTACCAGGTGTTCAACAATTAACTTTTGCTGAAAAATTAACAGAAAAAGAAGTGGAAGGGATTCTTATAGTTAATCCAACATTACTAACTAACAATATATTAAATTCATATAAGGTAATTTATCTACTGTCTCTTTTAAATTACGCTCAACAAAATAATATCAATATTGTAGTATTCTCTACATCTGAAATTGACGTTAATAAAGTACTCAACAGTAAAAGTATGAGTAAATGGATTATAAAAGAACAAGATACAAGACTAAAATTTGGACCAAGTTTGTTAAACAAAGTGTTTACCTTCAACACATCAAAGAAGATTAGTGTTGATAATACTGAATATGTTCGTGGCCCTATTGAATTAAACGATGACTTTATATATGAAATCAACATAGATTTAAATAAAAGTTATGATTATTTAAAAATTATGAAAATGTTTAAAAATCTTAAAGATTACGAAATAAATAGAGCTAGGTTTATTTAATGTCTGAGATAGTGGTATTTGGACACCCATCATTAACAACGAAATCTGTAAATGTTGAAAATATTGATGACTACATTATTTCGCTAACAAAAAAAATGATTCAGATAATGTATGACGCACCAGGCGTAGGTTTAGCAGCCCCACAAATAGGGATTAATAAAAATATATTTGTATTTGATGCTGGTGATGGTCCTAAAGTAGCAATCAATCCAAAACTTGAAGATTTACAGGGGAGTGTTGTCTTTATGGAAGGTTGTTTATCTTTACCAGGTTATTACTGGGATATTGAAAGATATGAATATGCGAAACTGACATGTTTAAATCAAAATGGTGAAGAAGTAACTTATGAAGGTGAAGATTTACTGGGTAGAGTACTGCAGCATGAATATGATCATCTACAAGGCCAATTATTGCTAAAACAACTAAAAAGAAAAGTAAGAAAAGAAGCATTAAAAGAAATCTCTATAAAAGGTTTTCCAGGTGACAAAATATAAATATTTTTTTGGTTCAGATTTTAGGAGCATTCCTTATCTAACTACTATCAATAACTCTGAAGAAGCTATTACTGTAGTAACAACTAAGCCTGTTAGGAGTGGACGAGGTAAAAAACTTGTTGTAAATCCTGTAGAAGAGTTTTGTAAATCAAACAATATTGAATTTAAATATTTTTCACAAGATGCGGTCTATAGCAATATGGATATAGGTATAAGTGCAAGTTTCGCAAAAATATTTTCTACAAAATTTCTTAAATCAAACAATAGTATTTTTAATATACATTTAAGTTTGTTGCCTGAACTAAGAGGTCCTTCACCAGTTGAAACTGCAATATTAAATAATTACACTACAACGGGATTTACTGTTTTTCATATCGATGAAGAAATAGACACTGGGAGAATTATATTTCAAAAAGGTGTATCTATATCGGATGACGATTATGCATCAAATATATATGAAAAATTATCTAAATGTTTTAATGATAATTATAAAGAAATAGACTTTCTAGCCACTGGAAAAGAACAGCCTCAAAATAGTTCTAAAACATCTAAATTTTCAAAAAGCGATTTCAATATAAGTGAAGATTCTCTTTTAAAAGCTAAAACAAAAATCAGAGCATTTAACATAATGGGCCCATCTTTTACTTCGCATAAAAATAAGATTCTGAAGATCCATAGTTATACAGAAGAGAGTAATTCAGAAGGTATAATGTATAAAGAAGGTGTTCTATATCCAGAATATGTAACTCCTGAAGGAAAAAATAAAATGTTATTTCCTGATTATTTAAGAGGCTTAAAATGAAAATTTCAGCAAGTATTCAGGCGGCTAATCAATTAGATCTTTTGAATCACATAGATAGCAATAATACAAAATTTGACCAGTTACATATTGATATTACGGATGGACATTTTGCCGAGAATATAAGCATGTCATTTAAAGTCATTGAGATGCTTAAAAACAATACAGATTATTATTTAGATATTCATTTGATGATTAATGACAATCTAAAATATGGAGAAATAGCATTCGACTGTGGTGCAGACTTAGTAACAGTTCATAAAGAGTCAACAGAATTAGAAGACTTTATTAAGCTTTCTGAATTTAATAAAAATATTGGTATAGGTCTTTTACCGGGTACATCAAATTCAGAACTTGATGAATATTTAGAATATGCACACTCTGTATTGTTATTAGGTGTGAATCCTGGGTTTTCTAATCAAAGTCAGGCTATTGATTTACCTAGAAAAGTTAATGACTTTAATACAAGTTTTCCTAATTATTCTGGTGAAGTCATTGTGGATGGTGGTGTTAAAAACGAAGATTTAGAAGTATTTGAGAAAATTGGTGTTGATGTAGTAGTACAAGGTGGTGCAATTTTTGGATAATCCTCTGTCATATTTAAACTATTCAAAATTTATGCAGGAAGCAATAATTGCAGCATTAAACACAAAAGCATTTCCCAATCCTAAAGTTGCTGCTGTTCTTACTGACAACAAAGGAAATATAAAGTCTACGGGTGTTCATCATGGCCCAGGCACAAATCATGCTGAAATAGATTTATTAACCAAAACTACTATTGATACGGATGATGTATTATACGTCACTCTTGAACCATGTTTTCATGCTGATAGCTCGCCTTCGTGTGCAGTTGAATTACTCAATACATCATTAAAAAATATTGTTATAGGCGATAAAGATGTTGATCCACGAACTAATGGAAAAAGTATTGAACTATTTAAAAATAAGGGTCTTAATATTCAATTTGAATACAATGCAAATAATTTAATTAATCCTCACTACTTAAACCAAAAAATAAATNAGAANTCAAACACAATAATTGGAAAGATTGCAAGTTCACAAAATAATTATATCTACAATGATCAAACAGAAGATAAATATATATCTAATGATATATCGTTAGCNCTTACACACATACTACGTGCGAGTGTTGATGGGATAGCAATAGGGAAAAATACACTTTTAATTGACAGTCCAAAACTTGATGTAAGAAATGTAAATATTAATGATAGCAATCCAATAAAAATCGTTTTTTGGGGAGCTGATCCAAATATTGACTCACACATATCAAAACATTCAGACATCTATTTTTTAACATCTTTTACACATAAGGCAGATAATGTTATTCCAATACTTGATGTGAATTTTGATTTGAATAAGTTATTTAAAAATTTAAACATCAATTCATTGTTAATTGAAGGTGGTAACTACATACACAAATACTTCACAGATAATGCACTATATGATAAGTTTTATTGGTTTAAAAGTACAAACAATATACATAGTGGAGTTAAATTGAGCGATGAAGTTATTGAGTCATTAAAAAATANATATAAACCAATTAATAAATTTCTTCTTAAAGATAATCAATTAACAACATATACTTGTATGTAATGTTTACTGGGATTATTAACGATATAGGTACAGTTGTAGATCTAAATGAAGATATTTTAACTGTTAGTTTTAATAACAACATTTACACAAATTTAGATCCAGGTACAAGCATTGCAATTGACGGGTGCTGCTTGACTCTGAAAGAATATAGAGATGGAAATTTAGTTTTTCAAGTGTCAAATGAAACATTTACCAGAACAGCTTTGAACAATAATCATTGTGGATTTGTTAATTTAGAGCTTCCAGCAACACTAGATAGTTTTTTAAGCGGTCATATAGTCCAGGGACATGTAGATTCAACAATAAATATTCATGAAATTAATGAACTTGAAAATAATATGTGGAACTTCAAATTTAAAGATGCAAGTAGTAAATATATTGTTGATAAAGGATCCATAACGATTAATGGTATTTCATTGACTATAGTTAACCCTGTCAAAGATATGTTTGAAGTTGCTGTAATAGATGAAACATATAATAGAACAAACTTAAAGCATTTAAATATTGGTAGTGCAGTTAACGTTGAATACGACATAATAATAAAATATCTAGAGAAAATTAATCATGATAACTGATATAAAAAATATTATTAAATCATTTAAAGATGGCGAGATGATCATCCTTGTTGATGATGAAGATAGAGAAAATGAAGGTGATTTAATTATTTCAGCTGAACATTTAACTGCTGAACACATAAATTTTATGATTACATTTGGTAAGGGTTTAGTTTGTGCGCCAATATCATCCAAAATTGCTAAAAAATTAGAACTTCCTTTAATGCAAGGTGTAAATAATGAAATGCAGACTGCATACACTGCTTCAGTGGATTTAAAAGGTAACGGAGTAACAACTGGAATATCAGCTGATGATCGTCATAAAACTATAAAAGGTTTATTAGATGAAAACTCTACTAGAGATGACTTTAATGTTCCCGGTCACATATTTCCTTTACAAGCAATGGATGGTGGTGTATTAAGGCGCGCTGGACACACAGAGGCAGCAATAGACCTTTGTAAACTTTCAGGACACAGTGAAGTTGCTGTTATTTGTGAAATTATAAATAAAGATGGTTCCATGGCAAGAATGGATGATCTAATTGAGTTTTCAAAAGTTCACAATATTAAAATTGGTACAATCAAAGATCTTATTCAACACAGATTAGATAGTTCAAACCCTGTTGAATTTGTATCGAAATCAAAAATCCCTACTCATTATGGAGAATTTACAGGTCATGTCTATAAAGATACTGTAGACAATACTGAACATATTGCATTAACATTTGGAGATTATCTCGATANNGAAGACACAATGGTTAGAGTTCACTCAGAGTGTTTAACTGGAGATACTTTATTTTCTTCAAAATGTGATTGTGGTTCTCAGCTATCTAATGCTTTAAACACTATTTCCAAAAATGGAAGTGGTGTTCTCTTGTACATGAGAGGTCACGAAGGAAGAGGTATTGGATTAGGCAACAAAATAAAAGCATACTCACTTCAAGATGAGGGGGATGATACTGTAGATGCAAATCTTAAACTTGGTTTCAAAAACGATCAACGAGATTATGGAACNGGTGCATTAATTTTAAGATCACTTGGAATTGAGAAAATGAACTTATTAACTAACAATCCATCTAAGAGAGCTGGACTTGAAGGTTATGGCCTAAGTATTACAAAAAGAACGCCGTTACTTGGGCAAACAACACCAGAAAATGAAAAATATCTTGAAACTAAAGAATCAAAAATGGGACACGTATTCAATGAAGAATAAGGTAGCCATAGTTGCAGCAAACTATTACGAAAATATAACTAATGATTTAGTTGATGGTGTTAAAAATAATCTTAATGAAAGTTTTGATACGAGTACATACTTTGTAGATGGTGCATGGGAAATAATATATAAAATTAACGATCTTTCAGAGAATGACTCTATAGATAAATTTGTTGCTATTGGTGTAATTATAAAAGGTGACACAGATCACTATGAATATATATCAAAAGGTGTGGTTGATGGATTAATTAATCTAACTATTAAAAATAATATTTACATTGCAAACTGTGTATTAAATGTNTTGAGCATGGATCAAGCAATAGCCAGAACTAAAGGTTCTAAAAATAAAGGGATTGAAGCCGCTTCAGCTTTAAATAATCTTTTTGTATAAATAAATTAATAATTAGCTATAATTATCTCAAGCGAACAATGTTCCACCCACTGTGAACAATAGTGAGGTAGTAAAACAGCTTCGTGCTGTTTTTTTTATTGGAAGGAGAAAATATACCTGAATTAAAGATAAACGAAGGAATTCGTGCAAAGAAATTACTTGTTATTGCACCAGANGGTGTTCAAATTGGTGAANTAGAACTAAAAAAAGCACTAATTGTAGCTGAACAACTAGATCTAGATTTAGTAGAAGTATCGCCTGAGAGNAAACCNCCAGTCGCAAGACTAATGGATTANGGAAAATACAAATATGAACTTGCTCAGAAAGCAAAAGAATCAAAGAANAAACAAGTAAAAATTTCAGTTAAGGAAATTCAACTTAAACCTAAAATNGATACAAATGATTTCAAAATTAAGTTAAATAAGTCACGAAAATTTCTTGATTCAGGGGATAAGGTTAAATTCACTATGAGATTCAGAGGAAGAGAAGCAGAACATCCAGAGTTTGGCCAGAAAGTATTAGATAATTATATTGAAGAACTAAGTGATATAGCAATGGTTGAATCTACCTCAAGTCCTGATGGAAAGTCTTTATCAATGGTGCTCGCACCTTTAGGAGGAAAAAAATGAAACAAAAAACTCATAAAAGTATGAAAAAAAGAGTAAAAGTTACTGGAACTGGTAAATATATGAGACGTAGATCCCACAGATCTCACTATAAGTTAGCAAAAAGTTCTGGCACTTGGAAAAGGCTAAAGCGAGATGTGGAAACATCTAGTGGTGATAGTAAGAAAATCAGAAAGTTGTTAGGTTAATATGGTACGTATTAAAAGTTCAGTTCAAAGTAAAAAATCTAAGAAGAAAGTACTAAAGAAAGCTAAAGGTTATACGGGAGCTAGAAGTAAAAGGCTAAGAGCTGCAAAAGAACAGGTAATGCACGCAGGTGCTGATTCTTTTACGCACAGAAAAGACAAGAAATCTGATTATAGAAAACTATGGATTTCAAGAATAAATGCAGCTTCAAGACAGCATGATCTTGCTTATTCTAAATTTATTAATGGTTTAAACAACGCAGGTATTAAAGTCGATAGAAAAATACTCGCAGACTTAGCTGTAAATGATCCTAAAGGTTTTAAAAAACTTGTCGATCTTGCTAAGAAAAATTTAAATGCCTGAACTAAATTTCGATAAAGTACTAGCATCTCTCAAACTACGATTAGACGAAGTTCTTGATGAATCAGAGTTTGATGAGATTTTAAAAGAATATGCAGGAAAAGAATCACTCCTGTCTGCTGAAAGAAAAAATTTATCTAATCTTTCTAATGAAGACAAAAAGATTTACGGTGAAACTTTAAATAATGTTAATAAATCAATCGTTACAAATATAAAAAAAGCTAAAGAAGAATTTATTAACAATAAATATGCTTCATTAGAAGATGAAGAAAATGAAGATATAACAATAGATTGGATCACTAATACTGGAACTCATAGACATATTCTTTCACAAGTTATGGATGAGGTTGTAAACATTTTTGCTTCCATAGGATATAAAGTAGCTTATGGACCAGAAGTTGAAACATCTTGGCACAACTTCGATGCATTAAACACCCCAGACTGGCATCCTGCACGCTATGAATCTGACACTCTTTATACAGATAATGATTTGGAAACTTTACTGAGAACTCAAACTAGNACTGTGCAGATTAGACATATGGAAGAAAATGACCCACCTGTTTATATAGTTGCACCAGGTAGAGTTTTTAGATCAGACCAACTTGATGCCACTCATTCGCCTGTTTTTCATCAACTTGAAGGTCTAGCAGTTGATAAAAACTTGAAATTTACAGATCTTAAAGGCACATTGGAGTACTTTGTTAAGCAATTTTTTGGTGAGGATATTGAAACAAAATTTATACCACATTTTTTTCCTTTCACTGAACCCTCTGCTGAAGTTCTAGTCAAGTGGAAGAATGGTGAGTGGTTAGAAATATTAGGATGTGGAATGGTAGATCCAAATGTATTAAATCATGTAGGTTACTCAGATGAATATCAAGGATTTGCCTGGGGAGTAGGTATAGAAAGGCTAGCTATGCTTAAGTACCAAGTTGACCACATTAAAAACTTTTATGATAATGATTTAAGATTTTTGGAGCAATTTTAATGAAAATATTAAAATCTTGGTTAAATGATTGGATAGACATTGAAACTATCAGTACAGATGATATATCTGAAGCATTAGAATCACTAGGATTTGAAATTGAGTCTAGGACAGATAAAACTCCGAACTACAAAAATATAACGGTTGGCAAAGTATTAGAAATATACGAACACCCAAATGCCGATAAAGTTCGAGTTACTAAAGTTGATGTAGGTTCAAAAACATATGAAATAGTTTGTGGGGCTTGGAACTTTGATGTTGGTGCAGTTGTACCTGTAGCGTTACCTAAAAGTGAAATTAAAGATGGATTTAAAATTGATAAACGAGATATACGTGGTGTTGAATCTAATGGCATGATATGTTCAGCTTCAGAACTTGATTTATGGGATGATCATGCAGGGATTTTAAAACTTTCAGATGAAACAAAATTAGGTTCTGATTTTTCAAAAATATACAACTCTACTGATACCTTATGGGAAATTGGTGTTACTCCAAATAGGGGGGACTGTATGTCACATTTAGGAATCGCTAGAGAACTATCTAATTATTTCAACCTGACACTTAAAGAAAATTCACAAGCACTTAAATCTAACATTGAAAGTGTAATAAAAGTTAACAGTGGCAAAATAAAAGCATGTAATTCATACCAATCAATTGAAATTGAAAATTTTACTTTAAGTGATTCAAATTTAAATATAAGGTACAGACTTTCATCTATTGGTGTCCGCGTTATTAATAATGTTGTAGATTACACCAATTACGTACTTCACGATATTGGTCAGCCCTTGCATGCATTTGATAGAGATAAATTATTTGGAACCATTTCTGTCAGATTCGCAAAAGATAATGAAAATCTGAAAACATTAGATGAACAAGAGAGAAAGTTAACCTCTGAAGATTTAATTATTACAGATAATGATAAGCCAATTGCACTTGCAGGAGTTATGGGAGGGTACGATACCGAAGTCACTGATACAACTACTAATCTTTTAATAGAGAGCGCTTATTTTGATAAAGTATCGATTATGAAAACGTCGAGAAGATTAAATCTAATATCAGATGCATCAATCAGATTTGAAAGAGGTATTGATTTCAATTTGCAAAAACAGGGGCTACAGAGATTCGTTAATCTTTTTGAAAACGATCAGGAAATAAATTATTCAAGCATAATAGATAGCAGTAAAAATGGAATTTCTTATGATTCAATATCATTCGATAAAAATGAAATAGAACAAATATTAGGAGTAGAGCTAGATGATAATTTTATTAGAAACACTTTGATAAAACTACAAATTGAATCAGAAGTTNCTGATAAAAAAATNAAGTTCAAATCTCCTTCATGGAGATACGATTTGGAAAGACCAATAGATCTCATCGAAGAACTTGCTAANCATTATGGGTTTAACAATTTTGAATCAACACTTCCAATAGGTAATAACCTAAACTCAACGGGGGACTACTGGGATAAACGTNTTTATTTATCTGAAAAATTATCATCNACAAATTTTTATGAAATTCAAACACTTTCATTCACTGATTCATTATCAAACGAATTGTTCACACCTGAAAAAAAATCTGTAAGCGTGATAAACCCTATAGATCAAACACAAGAAAATTTAAGAACAAATTTACTTACATCATTAATAAATACTTATAAATTTAACCTTGAAAGCAATGGTAAGTCACATAGGTATTACGAAATTAATAATGTATACGATGATTCAAAACATAAGAAATTTAAGATGATACCAAATCAAGAATACTCTCTTGGTTTACTCATTCCTGAAAATGAAACAGTGGAAGATCGTAAAGGAAAAACAAAAACAAATAACATAAATACTCTAGCTAATNTTATTAAAAACCTTTTTCCCTCTTCTGAATTAGAACACCTTACACGACCAGGGTTTCATAAGAATTATTCATATTTAATAAAACTTGATAATAAAATTTTAGGATTTATGGGTAAACTTTCTTACAAAATTCAATCTGAGTTAGAACTGCATGATTCACTTTATATTGCACAAATTAANACAGAAAACTTTAATTTTGACCAATTGAAAGCTTTCACTTATAAGCCATTGTCTGCTTATCCATTCATTAAATTTGATCTATCTTTTTCTGTNCCTAATGATTTTCAAGCTTCTGATTTAATTAATTGCATNGAATCTATTCTTAGCGACAACGAAAACAATATATCTATTTTTGACAATTTTACAAATGAGAAAACAAGAAATTTAGGAATTAGAATAGTAACAAGAAGTTATGAGAAAACTTATACAGAAACAGAAAGTACTGAAATTTTAGAAATGATAGTTAAAGAAGCTGAGTCTAGATTTAAAATTAAACTTAACAAAAAGGATGAGAATGCAAGCTAACGGATTAAATAATAGGGTCTTAAAAACTCTTTCACAGTCAGCTCCTAAAGCTGCTGTAGATTTGCTTGGGATGAGAATTTCTACATCTATTGATGATAAATTTGTTGAAATTATGATTACTGAAACTGAAGCTTATGGTCGTAAATCAACAGACAAAATGGCGCTGTTAAACACTTATAAAAATATTCCAACTTCAATCACGCTTGGTCCACCACACGTTGCAGTATTAAAATCTTATGGTTCGAACAGGGGTCTCTTTCTTCTTTGTGGAAAAAAAGGTTCAGCAGAAGCTGTTCTTATAAGATCTTCACTAATACTTNTTGGTAAAAAACATATTGAAAAAAGAAGAAAAACAAAAATGAAATTTGATAAATTAAATGGACCAGGGAATATTACAAAAAGTTTAGGNATTGATCAAAAGCTTGACGGAGAAAATATTTTATCTGGAATTATAAATTTATCTCCTCGTATACATCCTTTAGATAAAGCNGTTGCAAAGCAAAGAAAAAATGCAAAAAGAAATGATAAACATCTTTGGCGTTATTCATTGATATTAAAATGAAATATTTACAGGACCGTGCTAGTGCAATAAGTCCAAAGGAAGACTTTGAAAAATTACTAAATTCAAAAAAATCTTTACGTGTCAAGCTTGGAGTGGATCCAACAGCTCCAGATGTAACATTAGGATGGTATGCAATTCTAAGGGCATTAAAAAAATTTCAAGAGTATGGTCATACTGCTGTACTTATTTTAGGTGAGTTTACAGCTCAGGTAGGAGATCCTTCTGGCAAGTCAGAAACTAGATCAAAATTAGAATCAGATGAAATTAATAAGAATTCAAAAGGGGTACTACCAATTATTGAAAACATATTGCACAAAGACAATCTAGAAATTGTATCTAACAATGATTGGCTTTCTAAACTTACAACATCTGATTTAGTCAACCTATCTTCTTCAACTACGTTAGCCCAGATGCTCGAAAGGGAAGATTTTTCATCTAGGTATAAAAACAATTCACCAATATCATTAATGGAATTCTTTTATCCACTTTTTCAAGGTTATGATTCAGTTGCAGTAAAAGCAGATATAGAGATTGGAGGGCATGATCAACTTTGGAATCTTATGCTCGGTAGAGAAGTTCAAAAATTTTATTCTATGAATCCACAAGTCGCTATGACTTTTCCTCTTTTAGTTGGTACTGATGGAAAAAAGAAGATGTCACAATCTTTAAATAACTATATTTCAATAACTGACACACCTGAAAATATTTATGGAAAAATTATGAGTATTCCTGATGAAATTATGTGGGAGTATTTTAAAATGCTTACTGATCTTGACTTAACAGAAATAGATGGATTTAAAAATTCCATTGATAATGGTAATGAAAATCCATTTGAAATAAAAAAAATTCTAGGAAAATATATTGTCACTGAATTATATGATGATAAATTATCTGATATTGCGCAAAATTCCTTTAAAAATGTCACAATAAATAAAAATACACCAGATGAAATAGACTCATACAAAGCTCCGCATGAAAAAACTCTACACTTACCTAAAGTATTCACTGAATTAGGCATTACAAAATCAAANTCNGAAGCACGCAGGTTAATAAACGCAGGTAGTTTTAAAATAGATGAACAAAAATTCACANAACTTGATNTAGAAACTGATAAATTATTGAACAAAACACTTCAATTAGGNAAAAGAACTTTTTTTACATTTATTTAATTTTTTTTACACACTTAAACAAGGTTCTGTTACTGTATATATTACGAAAAAAATTGGCTTTTTGACAACTGAGTAATGTATGAACGCCGGTAGTGCAGATAGAAATATCTAGCACTCTTTTTTTGTCAACTTTTAACTAAGTTGATTCAACTTTTTTAAGTTGAAATGGGTAAAACCCATGTTGATTCTTTGGTCAGATTTAAATTATTCAAAGATTATGTTGGAGAGTTTGATCCTGGCTCAGGACGAACGCTGGCGGTGCGCCTTATGCATGCAAGTCGAGCGAAGCTTTTCAGTAGTTTACTACAGA
>FUFK010039577.1_pt1 | contig 39306 bp, 54 predicted proteins | sample 1021851 | NCBI WGS metagenome assembly FUFK01 (sample SAMEA51879418, study PRJEB19060) | metagenome
TGGTGCATTAAAAAGGAAATATTATGGAAGGTTTGGCAGTAATGGGTTTTGTTTTAGGAGGAATAGGGGTCGTAGCATTAGTTCGACTAGAAAAACTTACAAAAACCCTGAAGAAAAAGGGAATTCTAGAAGAGGATTACAAGGAAGATTAAAGCACCAAACAAATCTACTCAATCACGGTAGAGTAGTTTGATGATGAATTTAACTAATGATATGAAGTCAGCCTAGTATTAATTATGACTTTCTTATATATTATTCAGAATATCTTAAAATTATGAAAGCTAAATTATTTTTTATATTCTTTTTTGCAATTTTCATTTCTCCATCAATATCATCCCAATCTATTGAAGACTTGTCTCAATCTTTTAAAGATTTTTTTAAAGAAAAACCTCTTTTTGAAAAATATGCTGATTCTGCAGTGAATGCTGCAGCTCTTGTTGAAAGACAGGGTTTGAAGTATCAAGTAAATACTAGTACACCATTTTCAGGGAGATTTATAAGTTATGAGGATGAGTTCGGATTTTGTGTTTTAGAAGCAGGCTCATATAAAAAAGGTCTTCTTCATGGACCTTTTGAGGCTTATGAGGGTTGTGGTGTGGCATATTCATACAAAACAGCATATAAAAATGGCGTCGAACATGGAACATATATCGAATATGATGAGGGATATCTCTTTATGGAAGGCGAAATGGTAAATGGTTTAGCAGAAGGTAAATGGACTGGCTATGAGTACGGACTAGTATCGTGGACTGAAGATGTTAAAAATGACATTACTATGAGTCTCACAGAGTTTTATTACTATGATAACGGTCAAATCTCAGAATTATGGAAATATAATGGCTCGGAAGAACTTCATGGAGTTTCAGAAGAGTACCATCAAAACGGTCAATTAAAATCAAAAGTTGAATATAAAAATGGTGAGCTATTAAGAGTGATTGAAGAGTATGACTTTAATGGAAATCCTCTTAATTAATATTTCATTTTCTTAGAATAAAACACAATTCTTGTTTACTTCATATTGAAAGTAGAACAAAAAAGAGAATAATTTTTTACAAGGATAAAATATGTTGTATGCGTTGGGCGCTCTTATAGTATTAGCAATAATATTTGGGCCATCTTTGTGGGTGAGGCTGGTTATGAGCAGATATTCTTCTGAAAAGCCTGAAATGCCTGGTACTGGGGGAGAGCTTGCAACCCATTTGATTGAGCGATTTTCATTAAAAGATGTTGAGGTCGAAATAACTAAATTAGGAGATCATTATGATCCAATTGAAAAAAAAGTTAGACTTTCAAGAGAGCATTATGAATCAAAATCATTGACCGCAATAGCTATTGCCGCTCATGAGGTTGGGCATGCTATTCAGGATCATCAAGGCGATAGACGCTTGGCTACAAGAACAAAGATGATCCCTATTGTTAATGTGGTAGCCCGATGGAGTGTTGCCATTATTTCATTATCTCCAGTAATCGGCATCATTACCCGACATCCAATGCCATTCTCTTTATTACTTTTCCTAGGACTATCTGGATTTATTGCTCGCATGATGGTTCATGCATTTACATTGCCCATTGAATTTGATGCAAGTTTTTCGAAAGCGCTCCCTATATTAAGGGCAGGTAATTATGTATCGCAGTCAAATGAGAAAGCCGTTAGTCATGTTCTAAGAGCAGCAGCCCTTACTTATGTGTCAGCTGCGCTAGCTGATATTTTAAACCTTAGTCGTTGGATCTTTATATTGTTAAGGCGATGAAACAAGACAGAAATTACAACAAAAACATGAAAAATATATTAAAAACTCCTTTTCTATTTTTATTATTTGGCTGCCTTGCAACTCAACCCATTGATACCGTTTCACAGGTAAAGATAATTAACTCTGAACAAACCAAGGACTTAAACTGTACAGAAATTGATTTAATTGAAGCGTTTGGAAAAAAATCAATGACAGCAGATGCTGATCGAAGAAATGCTCTAACTGAATTTAAGAATAAAATAGTTGAGAAGGGAGGAAATGCTGGTGTTATTTTAAATCAACTAAATTCTAAAGCAGGATTTAAAATTAGTGGCTATGCATGGAATTGTGAGGATTTAAATGAGAGAGTTTAGTAATTTAATAATTTTAAGTCCTCTTGTATATGTGCTTCACCATTTTGAAGAGCATATAATTTTTAATTTCAGAGAATGGAGACTTAAATATTTTTTAGATAATAACTCTCTTTCAACAGAAGAAGTTCTTTTAAGACTTCTAGCTGTAATGCTAGTGTTTGTATTTCTTCATTCTATTAGAAGAAATAAAGGAAGCGCTCACATTTTGCTTTATTTTTTGATGACAACCCAAGTTGTAAATGCTTTTTTTCATGTTTTTTTCAGTCTTTATTTCTTAGACTTTAGCCCTGGTGCAATTACTGGAGTTTTGCTTTATTTACCTGTTAATTACTTAATTTTTAAATCAGCCCTCAGTGAAGGATATTTGGGTAGCGCTAGAGAAATAGGTTACATATTTATTCTAGGTTCAACCACTTTCGCATTGTTTGAATATATTGGGCCAATAGTCATGCAAATTAGTTTAATCTTATCTGTAATATACTATTTTCTGAGCGTTAAACTTATTCATAAATAAAGAAAATGCAGCAACACGTAAAAAGCTTTATAAGATCTGTTGTTGTAAATGCAATTATGTGGGGAATTGTTTTTTGGTTCTTTTTTGAATTTATTCTCTAAGAAACCACCAATACATAAACATTAAAAATACAACAATAAACCAAAGCATAAAATTGTTAGGCTTTTTATCCATTTGATTCCTTCATATGAATTGCTGCAAGCAACAAAAGGCCAGCAAAAATTCCTAAATTCTTAAAAAAATTCTGAGTCTCACGTTCAGCATTTACACCTTCATAAATATTCCAAAAATCATGCAAATTTACATTAATTACAATAGTCATTGCAGCAAAACTAAGCGCACAAACCACCACATATTTTTTTAATAATAAGCTTATGCCTCCAACAACCTGGATAACTCCGGCAAATGCAAGCAACAACGGAATCATTTTCATGTTATGAGCTTCCATAAGCGCAACTTGATCATCCCAGGCGATAAATTTTCCTATTCCAGGAAGAAGAAAGTATAGGGCAAGGAATATTCGACCAATATGTATTAATAAATTTTTCAAAATTTTTGTCTTGATAAATAAGTTATTGATACAGCCGCTAACAATACAAGCAACCATATAGAAAAATTATTTTCCTCAGCCACAGCCACGACAAGAATTGCCGCTGCCCATAATATTGATTGTGCAATTATTATTTTCTCTCTCATCCGATCTCTACTTCTTTGGCAGTATAAATAAATCTTCTACCTTGCATCCTAAAGTTTTTGAAATCTTTAAAGCAAGAACTGTTGAAGGAATATATATGCCATTTTCAATTGCGTTTATGCTTTTTCTCGATACATCTGCGCTTTCTGACAACTCTTGTTGCGTAAGGCCAGATTCTTTTCTAAGTTGCTCAAGATTGTTTAGAAGCTTCCTATGATGTTTTCCCAAAATTATTCCTATGCTCTGCTTTCAAAATCGTTTACTTCATCTGATATTTCTTTAGCTTTATGCTCATTAATATCTGTATCAGTCATTTTGCCTGCATATATATCTAGGCCGTTGCTTACAAGATATCCAAAAGAAAAGGCAATAACAAAACTGATCGTCCAAGATATCTCCCATAAGTTAAATAGAATATAGAAGTTTAAGAAACCAATTCCTACTCCAACGGCATGCGAATTTATTTTTATAAATTTTTTCATCAAATATACCTATTTTTTCTCAAAATCTTCAACTGCGTTTGTCAATTCTTCGCTTGTATTTGGATAAAGATAGCCAGCAGTTATCTGCCCCAAACCTATAGCACAAACTAATGCCCCTACCCCCTTAAGAAGTGATCCAATAAAGAATACTCCTAATAGAAACAGGCCAACTCCAGTAAATGCGGTTATTACACCAGTTCTTCTGTAATCAATTGGTTCCTTTTTTCTTTCATCAAGCAAATCGATCATGTCCTGTATTTTTGATGGATCATCTAAGTTTCTAGATATTTCTAATATTGTTTTATTTCTATCCTTACTTTCTAAATATAGCCAGATGAATACTGAAACTGGGATTATAATTGCTACTAATATTCCTAAAANTGGNACAAGTTCAAACATAATTTTTCCTTATTAAAATAAATGTAACGCAAAGTTATCATTTTTGTAATGAGAAGTAAAGGTTACATAATATAAAATAGAATAAGTTTTTAAATTAAATGATGTATACTGCTAGCATGTGTGATTGTTGCGATTGCTGTGAGTGCACCTGCTGCTCAAAGTAAATATCAAATCTAGATAATAAATTTTAATAATCTTTCTAAGATAATCGAATTTCTTGGATAAAGCTTCTATGAAAAGTAGACATAAAAAATAAAATGAAATTACCGCTTTGGATTAAATGGATTTTTTTTAGCATAATAATTTTTACTTCTTTGGTGCTACCACTAACTTTTTTAGAGCCATCTCTGGCGAATTATGGGGATCTTGCTCTTGAGTGGGCAGGATCTAATAAGCTTTTAATATCTTTTATAGTCATTTTAGCTTTGACAGCTGATGTTTTATTGCCCGTTCCAAATGGACTGACAAATACTTTTGCTGGAATGTCTTTGGGCTGGGGAATTTCTTCTTTTGTAGTTTGGATTGGCCTTAACATGGGCGCAATCCTGGCTTATTCCATTGGACGCTTTGCTGGAAGACCTTTGGCAAAAAAACTGATTAGCAGCCAGGAATTTGATGAAGCTGAATCATCATTAAAGAATTTCAATGTTATGGGGTTAATTATATCTAGACCCATTCCAGGTTTTGCTGAATTGATCGCTATTACGGCTGGTCTTTCAAAAATATCTTTTAAAATTTTCCTCTTGGTAGTAAGCACTACAAATATTGCAGTTGCAATAATTTTTTCTGGTATTGGAGCGGCGGCAGTTGATAATGACTCTGCTTCTCTGGCATTTCTTGGTGTCGCTATTCTTCCAGCCGTACTATATTTTTTATACACTAAANTCAATAAAAACTAATNGCCTTATGAATCACATATTAAAGTTTTTATTATTAATACCTTTGATTATTGCATCTGATGAAATTTTAGATGTTAGTGAAATTCTATACGGTAGTGATGAAAAACAAAGAATTGATTTATATAAAGGTACATCAGATAAAGTTTTAGTTTGGATTCATGGCGGAGGGTGGCTTTATGGCGATAAAAGAGCTGAAAGGTGGATTAAAAGATTTCAAAATCACTTTGTAGATCATGAAAATTTTAATGTCTATATGGTTGGTTACAGAGTGGGCGAGGCAACGGCTCCAAATGCAGTTGACGATGTAATCTGCGCCTATAAAAAAATTATCAGTGACGCATTACAAAGAAATTTTTCCACTGAGGACATTATTGTGGCTGGTGCTAGCGCTGGAGGGCATTTGGCACTAATGGTTGGCCTATCAGCCAATTACAAAAACAATGCTTGTGCCGAAAAAATTGCACCAAAAGCCATAATAAATATTTTTGGTATAACAGAAATTAAACAAACTTCAGAATTTTTAGATAAAACAAAGTTCTTTGATGCTTCCAATTATGTAAAGGGATGGATTGGTCCAGAGGCAAACATTGACCTAATTTCTAAAACACTTTCACCAATTAATTTATTGGATGAAATAGATCTGAATGTTTTAACAATTCATGGGACAAGTGATAGGTGGGTGCCATATGAGCAAGCATTGCTTTTAGACCAAAAATTAGGAAACCAACATCAACTTTTAACAATTGACGGAGGTGGACATTATTATTTTTCTGAAGAGGAAGATGAAATNATTAGACAAACTATTTCATCTTTTCTAAGTTCTAATTTTAATATGTCTACCAGAGAGCAACAGGATTAATAATCATTTGAACAGCACCNTTAAGCTTTGGCTGACCTAAGACAAATAGGAATTCTGAAACATTATCTTCTGCCAATTTACCAGTATTCATAGTTTCTAATATATATATGCCATTTTCCTTGATAAGAGTAACGTGATCATAGTAAACCAAATCNCCCTCAACTGGAGGAACTGCACCTAGTCCCCATGTATCGGCTCCAACAGCCATGGGATTAAGTGAAGATAAATACACAGCTGCATCATTAGTAATACCTGGTATTGTACTTCCCCATAATTCTGGAGAGCTTTTTAGATATGCATCGGTCCAGCCAGTGTGAAAGAGAATGATATCTCCATCCTTAAACTTAATATTTTGTTGTTTAGCAGCATTTTTTATATCATCTCTTGTAATTCCTTGGCCTCCTTCCATAGCAGCAATTCCGAAATACTTTGCCATGTTCACTACTACGCCTCTACCAACTAGCGGAGGCACTTTTTCAATACCAAATTTAGTTAAGCCAGTTATAAAAGAGAAGTCTGCACCCTTNTGACAGTTATAAAAAATATCGTCATCACCAATATGACCTAATCCATCCAGCTGAGGCCCTGTTCCAATCCACATTTGAAGAATATCATCGTTGTACGTAATGTCGTATCCAAAATCTTCAGTCGTATCTCTTCCAAAATGTTGATTTGGTTGAACTACTTGTAATTCTGTATATCGCGGCGGGAATGCTGGCATTCCAGGCTCAATAACAATACCAAGACCATGAGACATTCCTTTTTTAACAAGTTTAATTGCGTCCAATGTGTTGGCATTTGATATTAAATTAGCAGCGCCAATCTCATCATCTTTACCCCATTTAGAAACTTCGCAACCATCATCTGAGACCGCAAAGAGGGAAATAAATAAAATATAAAAAAGTGAATTACGCATTATGACCTCCTAAAACCCATAACATCATTATAAGCACAATAATCAATATATTTAAGGTAACAAAAAAATATGATTTAATTCATAGTATGAATAATAAGATACCCCCACCAATAGTTACTTTAGTATTTGGATTAGCAATTTATTTTTCTAAACCCTTATTCCCTGACTTTAGTAATGTAATTTTGAATGTTTTAAGTTTATTTCTGATAATAGTNGGCCCACTTACTCTTATATCAGCAGCNAGNTCATTTAAAGTCCAAGAAACNACTATCAATCCTATAAATATTGACAAAGCAACCTCATTGGTTGTGTCAGGAGTTTTTAAATATTCAAGAAACCCAATGTATTTAGGGATGGTTTTAATTCTTCTTTCAATATCATTTAAATTTAATTTAATAGGAGGAATTGTTCTTACTATGCTATTCGCTGGCTACATAACAAAATTTCAAATCATTCCAGAAGAAATTGTAATGAATAAACTCTTTGGCGATGAATTTGAAAAATACAAAAATAAAACAAGAAGATGGATCTAATCTAATGTCCTATCAAGCTCATTTGTTCGTAGCATTAACAATAGGATTCATTGGAACAATTTTTTGTATATCTCTATATCAGATGAATAAGGTCAAACAAGCACAAATATTTTTATTTTTAACTATTGGAATGATGGCTTTCTGGATGTTTGTAGCTACAGGATATTTATTATAAATATTTATGAAAGAATATACTGGAGGCTGTCATTGTGGAGGAGTTAAATATAAATTTAAATCAGATCAGTCAGTCGAAATTTGGAATTGCAATTGTTCTATTTGTGACATGATTAACTATCAGCACCTTTTCGTAAAGCATGAACTTTTTGAACTTATCGCTGGAGAAGAACTACTTTTAGAATATAAGTTTGAGAGCGGATCAGCAAAACACTTTTTTTGCAAAAGATGTGGAATCAAATCNTTTTATCAACCAAGGTCTCATCCTGAAATGTATAGCATTAACCTTAAATGTGTGGATGANCCACCAGAAATTAAAGAGGTCATTTATTTTGATGGAATAAATTTTGAAGAGAGCATAAAAAATATATGAATGTTTATATACTATTGTTTTCTGCAATTTTGTTTGAAGTATTTGGAACCATGCTCTTGCCTGCCTCNCAAAATTTTACAAAAATTTTACCAACGACAATCTTATTATTTTCATATGCTATATCATTTTACTTTTTGGCTATTGTTTCTCAAAAACTCCCACTTTCAATCGTTTATGCTTCATGGTCAGGAGTAGGTATATTTTCAATAGCAATATTGAGCTACTTTTTTTATAAACAAACTTTAAATTGGCAGACAATTGCAGGATTATTTCTTATAGTCATAGGTGTAACNATAGTTAATATTTATAAAACAGATATATATTGAAAGATTTTTCTCAAAAAGTAGCATTAATTTCTGGAGCTGGTTCTGGAATAGGTAGAGCTCTATCAATAGAGCTTGCAGACATGGGTTGTAATTTAGCACTTGTAGATTGGAATAAAGAATCTCTTGAAGAAACCAAACAGCTTTTAAGGAAAAAGAATATCGCTGTATCAACACATAATTTTGATATTAGCGATAAAGAAAAAGTACAAGCTTTGCCTAACGAGGTTATCGAATTTCATAAACAAATAGACCTAGTATTTAATAATGCAGGATTATCCATAGTGGGAAAAGTCAATGAGGTAGATGAGAATGATTGGGATTGGGGATTAGATATTTTGCTTAATTCTGTTATTCAAATGACAACGGTTTTTCTTCCTCATTTAGAAAAGCGACCTGAGGCTGCAATAATCAATACTTCCTCAATATTTGGTCTTTTTAGTGTCCCAAAACAGTCGATTTACAATGTTGGAAAATTTGGAGTAAAGGCTTTTACTGAATCTCTGTCACTTGAATTAGAAATGTCTGAGTCTAATGTGGAAGCTTATTGTGTTTTTCCTGGCCATATAGGAACAAATATTTACTCTTCAGCAAAATTTAAAAGTTTTGAGAAGGATGATGCAGGCGCTGCAATATTTGGAGCAAATGCAGATACAAAAGAGCAGGCAGGCATCCAATTTAAGCAAAACGCGCCTTCTTCACCAAAACATGCAGCAAAAGTTATTCTTAAAAATATAAGAAAGAAAAATAAAAGGATATTGATTGGTATAGATGCACATTTTTATGATTTGATGAGCAGACTATTTCCAAAAAGTTTTCTAAAAATCATATGGATTCTCCCGTTNTTGAGAAATCTTTTTAAATCTAAGNACTANCACAATGATATCTTCTATNGATCATTTAATAATNGCAGTAANAGACATTAATGACGCTGAGNAAAATTACAGGAAAATCTTTGGAATGGAGCCTGTCTGGAAAGGAGAACATAAAGCACTTGGAACAGCTAATGTAATCTTTAACTTTAAAAATACCTATTGTGAACTTTTGTCAGCGAATGGAGATGGTCTTGGAGCTGAACTAGTTAATAGCGCAATTGAAGAGCAGGGAGATGGACTTATTGGAGTAGTTCTCGGAACAGATAATATTGAAGAGTCATTTTCTACATTAAAAAAATCCGGTTATTTAGTAACAGAGCCAACTGAGGGTGAAGGCATTGATAATAAAACTCAAAAAATAAGAAAATGGAAAAATCTTTTTTTACCTCCGGAACTTACCAGAGGAATTTTTTCTTTTATCATTGAGCATTCAGAAGGAGCATTACCAAGCTTAAACAAGTATCCCAAAGCTACAATTAACAAACTCGACCATCTTGTAATAAATACAAATGATGCAAATGGGTTTATAAATATTTATAAAGATGTTTTTAATATTCGATTGGCTTTGGATAAAGTCATCGAACATTGGAAAAGTAGAATGCTTTTCTTCAGGGTTAATAAAACTACAATCGAAGTTATCGAAAGAAAAAATGAAGATGATTCTCAAGACAGTCTTTGGGGATTAGCATGGGAAGTTGAATCAATTGAGGAGGCTTATAATAGACTTATAAGTGAGGGCGTTGATGTTACTCCAATAAAGGAGGGGCTGAAGGAAAATACTTTAGTGGCTACCATTAAGTCTCATACTCACAATGTTCCAACTCTGTTAATAGAACATACTAAATGAAACTCATAATAGGCGTCTTGCTTGCTTTTTTTTCAATCCTATTAGGATCACCTTTAATAGCATTAGTAATGGGGTTATTACTGGTGCTCGTTTTTAAATTTCCAAGTGATTATATTAGTAAGTCAGTTGCTTCAAATCTTTTGCAANTTGGAATAATTTTAATTGGTCTCACAATATCAGCATCAAGCGCTACAGAAATAGCTTTTAAATATTTTCCTTACATATCTGCCTTCGTAATAATAATTTTTTTTGTTGGCTTGTTTCTGGCAAATCTATTTAGAGTTGATAGAAGTTTAGGAATATTAATAGCTTCTGGAACTGCTATTTGTGGCGCCACCGCGATGGTAGCAATTTCACCTCTAATTAAAGCAAAGCCAAAAGATTTATTCGCTGCATTAACAATAATTTTTGTATTTAACGCTATAGCAATTGGAATATTTCCTCTAATCGGAGTAACAACCGGTATGAATTTTGAAAGCTTTGGAGCATGGTCTTCAATGGCTGTTCACGATACAGCTTCTGTTATAGGGACAGCAATAGCCTTTGGAGGTGATGCAGTTGAGACAGCAACAATACTTAAACTTAGCAGAACTATTTGGTTGATACCTTTAATTATAATCTTAGGAATTTTTTATCAAGATAGATCAAAACCTAAACTCCCGATTTTTATTTTATTATTTATTATTGCCATAGCTTTAGGGACTATTCTTGAGTTCAATCAAGATACAATTTTTTTCATAGACTCAATTAGTAAGATTTTTTTAATCTCAGCCCTTTTTTGTATTGGAACTCAAATAACATTTGAAGCTATTAAAGAAATAAATTTGAAGAATTTTTTATTTGCATTGAGTTTATGGATAATCGCATTAGTGTTTTCATATTTAATAATTAATTTATTTATATAACTGGAGAGAATATGTTTAGTCATGTAATGGTAGGTACAAATAATATAGAAGAGTCACGAATCTTTTATGACAAAATATTTGAGGTTCTCGGAGGAGGACCAGGAAAACTATATCCAAATCTCACGGGACAAAAAAGATATTTTTATAACTTAAAGGGAACGAGTTTTTGTATTACTGAGCCAATTGATGGCAAGCCTGCAACAGTTTCAAATGGAGCAACTGTGGGATTTAATATTGAAAATATTGAACAAGGTGATGCATGGCACAAAGCAGGAATAGAAAATGGAGGCACCTCNATTGAGGAAGAGCCAGGCATTCGAGATTATGGAAAATTTAAAATGTANNTAGCTTATTTAAGAGACCCAACTGGAAATAAGNTATGNGCAGGGCTTTTAATTAAAANGACTTCAAAATAGTTTTNATTCCACTAATAATACTTGGATTGCCCTCAAAACACTTTATTGACTCATCAGGNTTATTCCAGTTATTTGCAGATTTTGTAAAAAANTTNGAATCAATTGTTACCCAGCTCGAATCATCAAGGGTTCCTGCTTTCACATAGAAAATTCGAGAGATTTCTTTTGCATAACTTAAAATGCCTGAACCACAATTTGGGCAAAAGCCTCTTCTAACATGAGAACCAGAAGAGCCTTTACTCTCAAAGAATTTAAGCTCGCCATTTAAATCAACGTATTTTTTTGCAATAAACAAAATTGTCGCTTTGCCTGAACCTGTTGTTCTTTGACAATCTTTGCAGTGACAATGATGGGCAGATATAACCTTATTCTTATCTAGAGTATAAGTAATGTTTCCGCATTGACANCTACCAGACTCAAAATTAGNTTCTTTNTTCATAAAAGAAGATAAACTCCAAGGTCAATCATAAAATAAAATCCAGCTAAAAATCCAATAGCCCAAGGTATGCTTCTTGGACTTGGATTTCTTTCAGTTGCTATTTTGTANTACAAAATCATATGAGCAATTCTTGCTAGAGCATATATCCATATTATTATTGAAAGCTTTAGTGGACCATAGCCTGAAAACATTGCTAAAAATGCCATACCTAATATTGGAACAATATTTTCAAGAGAATTCTGAAATGTCCTATGGCTTCTAAATACGAATGACGATTGACCCAGTTCAGGCTTAACTATTCCAGGACTGTATCCTCCTTTCTGTCTTCGATGAACTCTAACCGCTACAATTGCTTGAATAACCATGGTTGCTAACATCAACCAAATACCTAAAAGCGAAGAGTGATAAACATCGAACATTTTTGACCCCAATAAATTTGTTTTGTTTTATCAATTATAGTCATAATATGACAACGAAGGTTATAAATTATATTGTTTTAAATGAGCTCTATTTATAAAGTTTTAACGGAAGAAGAGTGGGAACATGCAATCTCCCTTGGTTATGTAGTAACCAAGTTAGATAATGATGATGGCTTTATACATTTATCAACATCAAAACAGCTTGCTTTGACACTTCATTTATATTTCAAAAACTCTAAGAAAGTTATTTTGTTAGAAATAGATCAAGATTCCATTAAAGATGAAATAGTTTTTGAAGAGGCTAAATCAGGCAGCAGATTAGGAAAATTTCCACATCTTTATGGTAAATTACTCATACAAAATGTTAAAAAAGACTGGACGCTAAAGAGAAATAGTTTTGATTTGCCTAAAAAGGTTTTAGAGGAATCAGAAGAACAATAAATATGACAGATTTAACAATAAACCAAGTTTACGCAATTGGAGCTCCAATAGTTCTTGCGATGATTCTTATTGAAGTATTTTTCTCAAGCATTTATAACAAAAACCTTTATAAAAAAGATGACACCCTTTGCACAATTGGACTTTTAACAGGAAATATTCTTATGGTGTTTGCTCTAAAAGGGATTACATTAGCGCTACATTTTTATTTGTTCCAATTTAAGTTATTTAACTTATCAGCACTGATGCCAGTTTGGGCTTTATGGATTCTAACTTTTGTCATGATNGATTTAGTTTTTTATTTTTATCATCGTATTTCCCACAGAGTAAATTTCTTATGGGCTATTCATATGAGCCATCATTCAAGTGAAGAAATGAACTTTGCTGTATCTTTTAGACAGGCTTGGTTTGGCCCAATATCAAAATTACCATTTTTTATGGTTTTGCCTTTAGTAGGTTTCGATCCAACCATAATTGCAGTGGTAGGTGTAGTCAGCACACTATGGGGAATTGTTGGACACACACAAATTGTTGGCAAGCTTGGTCCGCTTGAATGGATTTTTAATACTCCATCTCATCACAGGGTTCATCACGGAGCCAATAGNCAGTATATAGATAAAAATTATGGAAATTTATTAATTATCTGGGATAGAATGTTTGGTACATTTGAACCGGAAGGCGAGCCAGTAAAGTTTGGTTTAGTAAGAAATGTGAATACTTTTAATCCAACGAAAATAACTTTTATGGGATGGATAGATATTTTTAACAACATGAAAAACGCCTCAAACTTTACCGAAGCAATCTATTTTTTATTAGGACCACCAAAAACTAAAAATTAATTATGAAACATATCTTATATTTTCTTTTTGTATCACCTTTAGCTTTTTCTTTTGATAGCTCAGATAATTGTGATGATATTGAGCTCTTCTTTTTAAGTCCACAAGACGGTTTTGTTAGCGAGAATCAAAAACTAAAGGTAGAGTTTGGAACAAAAAATATAAATATTAGTCCTGCAGGTATAGTTGTTGAGAAACAAGATAATTGTATAGTTAGCGGACATCATCATTTAATTATTAATAATGCCTATAAAGTTGAAAGTTTTGAAAATCAACCGATACCATATGGAGCAAATATTCTCCATTTTGGTGGTGGTCAAAAAGAAGCAGAGCTCTCGCTTCCTCCTGGAAAATATTCTCTTCAACTTGCGATAGGTGACTATGAACATAAACCCATCAATAGAAATAGGTCAGACCAAAAATATAACCCAATTCTTTCAGAAATTATTAATGTCGAAATACTGCCATAGTTAAAGCTTTTCTTTTTTCTCAAAGACATTTCTAATACAATAATTATTACATATAGGGGAATTAGTATTTTTTTAAGAAAAGTTAAAAATAATTTTTTATTTGAGGCATGTATTCTCTCTGTCATAGNTGTTTTTTGCGTTCAGCTATACGCAAAAGAAATAGTTATTAATCCAGGAGAAAATGCTCAAGAAGAACTGCAAGAAGCTCTAATACTTATGTCAGAAGGGGATACTCTTTTGATTAAGTCTGGTTACTATTTATTTGAAGATGGACTTTCTCTTGATGTAGATAACGTCACTATAATTGGCGAGGGTTTGGATAAAACTATATTAGATTTCAAAAATCAACAGTCTGGAGCTCAAGGATTTTTAGTAACTTCAAATAAAGTGACGTTAAAAGATTTCGCAATATTGGATGCAAAAGGTGATGCTCTAAAGGTAATAGGATCAAAAGGCATCAATATGATTAACTTAAGAACAGAGTGGACAGGCGGACCAAAGAGCACAAATGGTGCATATGGATTTTATCCAGTTGAGTCTGAAGATGTTCTTATTGATGGATGTGTTGCCATAGGCGCATCAGATGCTGGAATATACGTAGGACAATCTAAGAACATTATTGTTAGAAATAGTACTGCTCAATATAACGTAGCTGGAATTGAAATAGAAAATTCTTACTATGCAGATGTATACAACAATCTTGCTTCACATAATACTGGCGGCATTTTAATATTTGATTTACCTGATCTGCCTCAACAAGGCGGCCACCATATAAGAGTTTTTGATAACAAATCAATAGACAATGATACTGATAACTTTGCTCCAGAGGGCAATATTGTAGGGGAAGTTCCAAGAGGCACCGGAATTATTATTATGGCTAATTCTGATGTCGAGGTTTTTAATAATGAAATGAGTGGAAATGGAACAGTAAACCTCTCGATTGTCTCTTATTCTGATGAAACAGATGATCCAAATTATTATCCCCATCCAAGAAGGATTCAGGTTCATAACAATATATATGGCCCTGGTGGATTTGATCCAGATGTTGAAACAGGCGATTTGGCAAAAGCATTATTTGAAATAAGTGATGGGAATATGCCAGATATTTTTTGGGATGGTGTTGTTCCAATTTCTCAAATGATATTTGGGCAACCAGATGACGATAAGTTAAAGGTGGACGAAAATAACGATGTAAGTTTTTTAACGATCAGTCCAATAAAGTACATGTTAGGATTTTCAAATCCTATACGAACAGAAAAGAAAGAATTTAAAGGGGTCATTAATCCACTTGAGCCGATTGTAATAGACGGTATATAGGGATAATGAAAAAGAAATTTCAAATATTGCTAGTGCTTATTCTGTGCACCAGGCTAACTGCGATTAATGATAATCTAATTATTTCTGAATCTTTTCCAGCAAAACTATCAGAGTTTGGTTTTTTTCTTGATGATTCAGCACAAATACCTCATGAGAATGTAATACCATACGAGCTGATATCAACACTATTTTCTGATTACTCATATAAGCAAAGATGGGTATATGTTCCCAATAATAAAAAAGCTCAATATGAAGAGAATTGGGTTTTTAATTTNCCTGTNGGCTCTGCATTAATAAAAACATTTTATTACCCTGTTGATGAAAGAAATCCAGATCTTGGAATGAATCTTTTAGAAACGAGACTTTTATTAAGGAAAGAGAATGGCTGGGAAGCTGTGTCTTATGCATGGAATGAGGAACAAAACGAGGCATATAAAAAAATTGCTGGAAAAACAATTAATGTTTCCTGGACTGATTTTATGGGCAACGATAGAGATGTTAGGTATCGAGTTCCAAACGTAAATCAATGTAAGGAATGTCATGCAGCTGAGGATAAGATCACACCAATTGGACCAAAAGCCAGAAACTTAAATAAAAAGTTTGAATTTAATGAAGGGGAATTTAATCAGTTAACATATTGGATGAATAGACAAATAATAGATGATTATCCATTGGAGATAGTTTCTCCAGTTGATTGGACAGATGATAGCCAAAATATTAATGACAGAGTTCGTTCTTATTTAGATGTAAATTGTGGACATTGCCATTCCCCAACAGGAAATGCAAATTCAACCGGCCTATATCTTCACCTAGATGAAACTAGAGACATTCATTTGGGTTTTTATAAAAAGCCTGTTGCAACTGGAAGAGGTAGTGGGGGTTTAAAATATTCAATCGTCCCAGGCAAACCGGATGAATCGATCTTATTACACAGAATGATTTCTCTTGATCCTGGAGTAATGATGCCAGAATCTGGAAGAGCACTTTCACACACCGAGGCTGTTGAAATGGTCAGAGAGTGGATCTTGGTGATGGAAGATTGAGATTACGTCAACGAAATATTTTTATTGTTTTATCTGCAATAATATTTTTATATTCTTGTGAAATTGAAGAATCTAAAAATATTTATAAACCACCCTTAATAGAAACTTCCTCTAAAATAGATAAAACCAGCAACACCTATTCAATTGATGTTCTAAAAAGCATTAGCGACGAGTTATCGAAATTGCTTAACAAAGATATAGACCTTTTTTCATCTAATGTAATTAATTTTGAAGGTGAAATAATAAGCAAATACATTGATTGTGGATTCATGAATAATGAGATTTATGTAAATTATATCGATAGGATATTTGGTTCATATTTAGAGGCCGTAATAACCTTTAAAATAGTAAACGAGAACAACCTTTACATAATTAATAATGATGAGATTAAGTATACTTTTTTTTCGAAAGAGACAGGAACAAGATGGAGATTTAAATCTAATAAACCAAAAGAATTATTGGTAGGCAATCCTGTCTACAGCGATAATCCATACAGAACATGTTTATCTAAAAATGTATTAGAAAAAAAGATTAAAAATATATTAAATAGAACATCATATGGCTAGAAGAGACTTAACAAATATTTATTTAACTTTTTTTATAATATTTTTGTCTTCCAATTTAGATGCTGATGATAATCATTCTATGGTCGGATATTGGTTGACATCTCAATCCATTGTTTTGGTTAGTGAGTGCGAAGAGGAATTATGCGCAACTATTGAACATATATTTGTTGACGAAGGAATTGATCAGAAATCAATACTAGATAATAACAATAAAGAAAAATCTTTAAGAGAAAGAACGCTTGTAGGAATTAACTTAATAGATGGCTTCAAATATATTGATGGAGCAAAAAAGCTATCTGGCGGAAGGATTTATGATCCAGGAAGGGGAAGAACTTTCAAATCAAATATTTATTTATTACAAAATGGGAATTTGAAAATTGAGGGTTGTTTGCTGAGAGTGTGCGGCCACGAAGAATGGAAACCAATAACGGTAACGTTTTATGAGGATGGAACAAAAAAGGTCGAGCTCAAGGAGAATCTTTAATGAAAAAGGTTAATTTTAAAGATAAGTTTAAAAAGTTTTCAGATCAATGGTCGCCTAAAGTGATTGCGGAACTTAATGATTACCAATTTAAGTTAGTAAAAATTGAAAATGATTTTATCTGGCACAAGCATGTTGATACTGACGAAGTATTTATTGTTATTGAAGGTGAAATGTTTATTGAATTTAAAACTGAAACGATAAAGCTTAAAGCAGGTGAAATGATCGTTGTTCCAAAAGGGACAGAACATCGACCTTTTGCAAATGATGAAGCTAGTATAATGTTAGTTGAGCCAAAAGGAATAGTTAATACTGGCGATAAAATAGATGAATTAACTGCTCCAAATGATCAATGGATATAAAGTGGGGAGATCATAATTATGAGTAAATTTTTAATTGCAGCATTAGCATTAATACTTTTAGGCTTAGCTATATATAGCCCAAACATTGTTCGGCTCTACAAACTAGCTAATTTATATAACGAAAAATCAATAGCTAAGAATTTTATAAGTATTAATAAAATCTTTGAAACATCTTCACCTATACCTGCATCAGAACAACCATATATTTTTGAAAAAAAGGATTATGATTTACCAGAATCTTATTTCTTTGAAGGAGAGGAACTAAAATTAGTTGATGGATTGGATCATTTCCATACGGATGGACTCATAATCCTTCATAACGGGAAAATGCTATTTGAACAATATTGGCACGGCAATACCAAAGATAGCAAACACATAGCCTTTTCAGTATCTAAATCTTACTTATCAGCCTTATTTGGCATAGCTGTTGATGAAGGCCTAATTGATAGTATTGATGATAAGGTTTCTAAATATCTTAATGATTTTGATGGAACTGGTTACGAAGACGTAAAAATTAAAAATCTTCTACAAATGTCTTCAGGTATTGAGTTCAATGAAGACTATGCTGATCCAGGCTCAGATATAAATAGGTTTGCAAGAGCAACTGCAAGAGGATCGTCATTCAGAGAGTTTGCTAAGACACTAAAAAATGGAAGAGAACAAGGAACATATAATCATTATGTGAGCCTTGATACTCAAGTATTAGGCATGATTCTTGAATCAGTAACCGATATGCCATTAAGAGAGTATTTATATAAAAGAATATGGAGCAAAATAGGTACAGAAAGTGAAGCATATTACATTGCTGATAATACTGGAACAGATATGGCACTTGGTGGCCTAAATGCTTCTTTGCGAGACTTTGCCAAGTTTGGACAGCTTTACTTAAATGAAGGAAGTTGGGAAGGTGAGCAAATTGTTCCTAAGGAGTGGGTTGCTCAATCTCATACACCAGATGCTCCTCATCTAATGCCAAATTCAGGAGAACTTTCTTCAAATGAATGGGGTTACGGTTATCAATGGTGGGTTCCTGGNGATCCNATAACTGATTTCACNGCTCANGGCATATTTAATCAATTCATATATGTTGANCCAGAATCAAATGTTGTTATAGCNAAAACATCTTCAAANCATAGGTTTAGNTCNGANAGAGAGTACTCNAAAGCAGCTCATATAGCTATGTTTCGCTCTATAACAAAACATATTGAAAATACATTTAATTAATATATTTGTATTAAATAAGATTCTTTCTTAGAATTAAAGAAAGNNTNTATGAGGANANAAAATGCATTCAAAAAAAATTATTTCATTTTTAATATTTTTCACTGTTAGTGCAGTNGCTCATGTAGGTGAGAATCATATGAAAACNAGCTCACCTGAATGGCAGATAAAAGCTTATACAGGAGCAGCTCCAAATTTTATAGGNGATTTTGCNACTGTTATGGGGTCTGACGGNACNATTATTCGNGAGGGAACGAATGGTTGGACATGTTTAGCTTTTACTGCAAACATGATGGGAGACTCAATGGACCCTAGAATGGCAACTCCGGCTTGTATGGATTCAAATGCTATGGCTTGGGCTGATGCTTATATGACACAATCAGTTCCAAAACTATCTAATGATGGATGGGCATGGATGATTCATGGAGATACCGGTGCAGATAACTTTAGAGCATACTCTGAAGGAGATAAAGCTGGAACAAATCCTGAAGATTGGATAGAGTCAGGTGCTCATATGATGTTAATGCCAAAAGATCCCAAATCTTTAGAAAATATTTCTACAGATTTTACTACCGGCTCACCTTATGTAATGTTCAAAGGTACGCCTTATGTTCATCTAATGATACCTATATCTGGTTATTATGATATCCAACCAGAAGCGGCTCCTAAGTAGTAATTAAAATGGAAAGATATAAAAGTTTTGAGGATTTCTATCCCTACTATATTGCTGAGCATGATCATAAATATACAAAATTGATGCATTTTATTGGAACTAGCATAAGTATCTATTTTTTAATTAAATTTATACTGTCATTCAATTTTTTATTCATTTTATATGCGCTTTTAGCGGGCTATGGATTTGCATGGGTAGGACATTTCTTTATTGAAAAAAATAAACCTGCTACCTTTAAATATCCTTTTTACAGCTTAATAGGTGATTACAAGATGTATTTAGAGATACTTCAAGGAAAACATAAAATTTTTTAATTTGTAATCCCGTATTTCATATTTGTATGGAGGCTTCTGAGAATAATTTTTGGACTGAGCCTCCTTGGGGTGCTGGCGAAAAAAAATATCGACTAGGATTAAGGCCAATAGAGTTAGGTGAATGGCTAAATAGAAAGATTGGTGAAAATCTTTTAAAACATAAAAAAAATTTACTCGATTCTGATTACAACAAGGTTATTGCAGTAACTGAAGATTCTATTGATGCACAAATTTGCTTAGGAGAGATATTTGGAATAAAGCATACTAAATATCCAGACCTTATTGCTGAATTAAGCCTTAATATTCAAGATGATTTATGTTTAATGGAGTCACAAGGTGAACAAAAACTTCTTGCGGCAAGTATTTGTTCCCCAAGTTATTGGGATGTAAGAACAAAAATTGGCAAGCCACTTAAANCAATTCATGATCCTGTTACNTCTCTTGACGAGAAGATAGGCGAGAGAATTTCAACTTTTATTAGACAGGCACCTATTAAAAAACCCTTTGCTAGGCAAAATTGGCTTATTCATGGTGATACAAAAAGATTTCATTTAATAGAAGAAGNTTCTTTACTCACAGATCCTTCNTCNTGGTATATCAGATCAGAAAAAGAAACTTTATGCAGATTTCATGAGGATTATTCTTTATTCACAATAAATGTTCTATTTGAACCATTAAACAAAATTGTTGATTATCCTGATGCGCTAAAAGGCCTAATTAAAAGCTTAGAGACATTTGATGAAGATGAATCAGTATATTTTGGTGGATCCAACAAAATAAACATTTTATTGGAATACCTTAAAGCACAACTATAGTAAAATAGCATTTATTGGGAGAGCATAATTTGCTGTAAATCTTTATGGATAAAAAACAGTACAACAAGATTATTATTAGATCGCAAGGTATTGCTGAAAAATGGAAAAAAATTCCAGCTCCTCAAAGAGGAGAGTTTATAAGGCAATTTGGTGAGCAGTTAAGACTTCAAAAAGAACTTCTTGCTGAAACCATTACCAAAGAAGCTAGAAAGATAAAGACAGAGTCGCTTGGAGAAGTNCAAGAAGCAATAGATATGTGTGATTTTGCTGTTGGGTTAAGCAGGCAACTATATGGCTTGACTATGCCTAGTGAGCGTCCAAATCATAGACTTCAAGAGTTATGGCATCCTTTGGGAGTTGTTGGCTGTATAACAGCTTTTAATTTNCCNATGGCTGTATTTGCATGGAATTTCTGTCTTTCNGCTGTTTGTGGAAACAGCATAATATGGAAACCTAGNCCACATTCAAATGAGTGNGCAAANGGAATAAAAAAAGCNTGGGATGAGATAAGCGGTGAGTTTTCTGACTTAATTCAAATTATAGAAGGTGGTAATGAAGAAGCAGTTCTAATTTGTGAGGATAAGAGAATATCTTTGGTATCTGCAACCGGAAGCACACAAATGGGTAAGGAGTTGGCGCCAATTGTTTCAGCCAGGCTTGGTAAGCTTTTGCTTGAACTTGGAGGTAATAACGCTGCAATTGTGTGTCCCTCAGCAGATTTAGATCTAACAATAAAAGGTATCGCCTTTTCTGCTTGCGGAACAACTGGTCAAAGGTGCACCTCGCTAAGAAGACTATTTGTTCATAAAGACATATATGACGACTGTGTTGAGCGTTTAGAAAAATGNTTTGAGGAATTAGTAATAGGNTGTCCCTCAAAGGATTCCTCTCAAATAGGTCCCTTAATTTCTGAAGATAGCTTTAATTCTATGCAAAAAACACTTNAGTCCTTAAAAGCTAAGAATGTATCTGTNATTGGTGGCGAAAGATTAGATATTGAAGATTCTAATGAATATTATGTAAAACCAGCACTAGTCCTTGTAAAGGAAATAGAAGATGAGATGCTCTCTGAAACATTTGCACCTATTTTATATGTTAAGAGTTATGAAAAAATTGAAGATGCTATTCATATGCAAAACGATGTTAGTCAAGGTCTTAGCAGTTCAATTTTTACAAATGACATGAGGGAATCTGAATTATTTTTAAGTGAATCTGGAAGTGATTGTGGGATTGCTAACGTAAATATTGGTACAAGTGGAGCTGAAATTGGTGGTGCTTTTGGTGGTGAAAAAGATACGGGAGGCGGACGTGAGTCAGGTTCGGATGCTTGGAAAAATTATATGAGAAGAGTAACCGCAACTGTAAATTATGGTGAAGATTTACCACTTGCTCAGGGGGTAGAATTTGATGAAAGCTAAAATTGCAATTGTTGGAAGTGGAAATATAGGTTGGGCATTAAAGCAACTACTTAAAAAGGANTATGACTTAAAGCAGGGCGATATAGAAGATGGTTTCGATGCAAACGATATTTCACAGGTAGAAGATTTTTTAAAAGGAGTTGATGCAGTAATTTCAGCAGGACCATTCGCAGTAAACAAAAACATTGCAAGCGTAGCAGCAGAAAATGGTATTGCTTACTTTGATCTCACTGAAGATGTTGANACGACAGAATANATTAGATCACTNAAATCAGAAAATATTTTAATGCCACAGTGCGGCCTTGCTCCAGGAGCCATTAATATTTGTGCAGCTGGNATGATGAATCAATTNGATTCTGTTAATGAAGTTCTTATGAGAGTTGGAGCTCTACCAAGATTTACAACTAATGAAATGAGCTATTACTTAAGTTGGTCAACAAACGGATTAATTAATGAATATTGCAATGAAGCTGATGCAATTTATGAAGGAAAATCAGTAAAGGTTATGCCATTAGAGGGAGCTGAAAAAATTGTTATTGAGGGCGAAAGCTTTGAAGCCTTTAATACAAGTGGAGGATGTGCCACCATGTGTGAGACTTTTGAAGGCGAAGTCCAAAATCTTTCATATAAGACAATTAGATATCCAGGCCATTTAAATCACATGAAATTTTTGTTTAACGATCTTCACTTNAAGAAGAATAAAGATGTCTTAGAGAAGCTTTTCGACAAAGAAGTCCCAAGGACAAAAAATGACGTAATAATATTTTTTGTAAAAGTTATAGGACTTATCGACGGAGTTTTACAAGAGAAAACCTATTTAAGAAAAATATACGGAGATGAAAAATTCAGCGCCATTCAATTAACGACTGCCTCTGGGGTATGTAGCGCTCTTAAAATGTTTCTTGATGGTAANATTACAAANAAAGGTTTTACAAAACAAGAATCTTTATCTTGGGATGATTTTCTAAATAATGATTTCGGCAGGGTTTACGCCTAATACTTATAATGACAGAATTTAGCTTATTAGATACTTCTCATATTATTTTTGCCATAGCTTGCATTGCTACGATTATTTATTTACCAAAATTTGTTCTGGATAAGAGTGATATATGGAAAAAATTTGTAATAGCTGNAATTTTTATTTTTATTCTAATAAATCAAGGCTTGGATTTTTACAGGGAGGGATATACTCAACAAATAAAGCTAGGATTACCTCTNCACCTTTGTGATTTTTCTTGCGCATCAATTATGCTCTATTTTATAACCCAGAGAAGAGAGTTCTTTATCTTTGCTTTTTTTGCTGGNATTTCTGGAGCAGGAATGGCTATATTAACTCCTGATGTCTTATATTCATTCCCNCATATTGATTATGTTCGTCATATGATTGGTCACTCAATGATTTTACTAGGCGTAAGTTATGCAATGATAATTGATAATCAAAGACCTTATTTTAAAGACGTACACAGAGTTTTATTAGTGTTAACTTTTTTCTTAATTTTGATGTATCCAATTAATTATTTACTTGGACCGCCAGCAAATTATTGGTATGTTATGGAAAAACCACCCGGTTTAAATGTAACAGGTTTTATGAGAGATGCGCCATACCATATGATCGATATATATATTCTTGCTGTAATTGTTTGCTATTCAATATATTTGCCATATCTCATTAAAGATAAATTTAATAAAGCTACTGTATAAAAATGAAAAGTGTTTCGAGTTCACAAATTCCGAAAAGTTTTCGGGCATATCGACCAAAAGCGCTTCAATGGCTTGGCAGGACAGTTTTATCAGTTCTTGGATGGAAAGTTCATGGAAAAATATCAGATGAATTTAATGAGAAGAAACTTGTTGTAATTGTTGCTCCACATACTTCTAACTGGGATGGAATTTTAGGGGTTGCAGCAATTGCTGGCNTAGATGCAAGAATTACATTTATTGGTAAACATACTGCATTTAGATATGGACTTGGAGCTTTTTTAAGATATATGGGTGGAATTCCAGTAGATAGAAATAAACCTGGAGGGATTATTCAAGATGCAATAAATCAGATTAAAGGCATTAATAGTTCCTTAATAGGAATGTCTCCTGAAGGAACACGTTCCAAAGTAAAAGAATGGAAAACAGGATTTTTAAGAATAGCAAAAGAATTAAATACTAAAATAATTCCAGCATCTCTAGATTTTGCAAAAAAAGAAATACTTCTTGGTAAGGCTTTTACACCTTCAGGTGACAATATGAAAGATATTAGAGATCTTAAGGACTATTACAGCGTTTTTACTGCTAGACACCCTGACAAATACTAGTTCAAATTTTCCCTAATCATATTATTAACCATCTCCTCAACAATAAAGAGAGGAGGATTTCCGTGATCTAAAACAGCTGAGTGGAAGTCCTTAATATTAAATTTATCACCAAGCTCGCTCATAGCTTTTTCTCTTAGTTCGAGTATTTTGATCATACCAACTTTATAGCTTAGCGCTTGTCCTGGCCAAACAATATATCTTTCAATTTCGACTCTAACTTCTGTATCTGACATTCCAGTTTTTGTTTTCATGTATTTCATTGCCTCTTCGCGAGTCCATCTTTTATAGTGCATTCCGGTATCAACTACCAACCTTACGGCTCTAAAGAGTTCACTTTGAAGAATTCCTAGTTCGTCATATGGATCTTCAGCCAGACCTGCTTCAAGAGCTAAAATTTCAGAGTAAAGAGCCCACCCCTCTGCGAAAGCAGAAGTGAAGTATCCAAACCGTCTATAGAGAGTTAAATCTTCATTTTCAAGAGAATGTGCTATTTGGTGATGGTGTCCAGGCGTTGCTTCATGATAAGCCAAAGTTCTCATGCTGTAAGTAGGTGTTTGCTTTATATCGTATAGATTTGCATAAAATACACCAGGCCTACTTCCATCAAGCGCTGGCGACTGATAATATCCTCCAGCTGCAGTCCTTTCAGAGTACTCAGGAACAGCTTTCACTATGACCTTTGACTTTGGCATAGTATGGAAATAATCTTTCATTACTTCATAAGCTTCTTCAACCATTTCTGTATAGTCNTTAACAACTATTTCTTTTCTATCTGGAGTGTCTGCATATAGGAAATCTGGATCTTCATTTAATTCATTCATNATTTCTCCAACAGACTTACTCTCGTCATATCCAAGAGATGAAAGAATGTANCTCATTCTTTCAGAAATNCGTTTTACTTCACTGAGCCCCATTTGATGAATTTTCTCTGGTGAATAATCTGTTGTNGTGAAAGTCCTTATTTTCAATTTATAGTATTCGTCTCCTCCTGGTTGAGACCATATACCATGATTTTTATTAGCATNTTTTTGAGTTCTTATCATAAAATCTCTTAAAACNTCAAAACCCGGCGTAACACTTTCGCTAATGGACCTTTTTATTTCATTTTCAAAATAATTTACATCTTCTTGATTTAAANCTAGTTGATTTATCTTTGACATGAATTGGGTATAAAGAGGATGTTCTTCATTNGAATACTCTATAAATTCACNTAGTTGTTTAATTACATGACCATATACAAATTCAGGCGGATAAATACCACTCATAGCTTGTTTTTCAAGGTCAGCAAGAACTCCTTCATATACTTCCTTAATTAAATCTGTCCTTTTTATAAAATCGTTTGCTTCAGACTTCTTCCTTATAGGATGCATATCATTCATAAACTCAATGGTATTTAAATGAATTCCTCCAATTTGATTTAGCGGATAGTCTAAATAAGGAAAATCTCTAAGTTCTCTTAAATGATTTTCATAATCAAAAATTGCAATTTTCTTTGTACTTNTTTGAGTATCGGATAGTCTNGAGTCNTCATACTTATATAAGGTTTTAATAGNTTTTTCTGNATGCTCAATTCCATCNTCAATATCAGTTTCTTTTGGAATNGACAACTTGGAGTTATGATTCGTCAGCCAATTATAGTCATCTAATACTCCAACATATGTTAACTCTTCAGGTGAACTTGTAAGATCAAGAATTAGCTCTTTTGCNANAAAATGATCAATTGAGAAGGGCTTCATAAAAAAAAGATTTATTAAATATAGAGATCCAACTCCTAAAGTAACTAATAAAAGATTTCTTGTGTACTTAAGAATTTTTTTAATCATGATAAAATTTCCTTTTAAAGAAAATTATATTATGTCAGAAAAACTAGCTACGCTTAAGAAAGAAGATAACGTATCNATACTTACTTTAGATGATGGTAAGGCAAACGTTTTCTCTCCAGAAATGTCACAGCATATAAATGAATGTCTTGATGATGTTCCTACCGAAGAGGGATGCCTCATAATTACAGGTAGAGAGGGAATGTTTTCTGCTGGGTTTGATCTCAAAACTATACAAGGCGGAGATATGAAACTTATTCAGAATATGACAATAAATGGCTTTAAGCTCTTATCAAGAATATTTGCATTTCCAAGACCAGTTATTGCAGCATGTTCAGGTCATGGCATTGCCCTAGGAACTTTTTTATTATGNTGTTGTGATTATAGAATCGGCGTAAAAGGCGACTTCATGCTTGGGGCTAATGAAATGAGAACAAANATGGTAATACCTTTGCCTATATTAGAGCTCATTAAATTTAGAGTTGCTCAATCTCATAAATATAGAGCAGTTCTGGGCGCTGAAATGTATACACTAGAGAACGCAATAGATGCAGGTCTCATGGATGAAGTTGTTGAATCAGATAACTTGATGAAAGTCGCTCTTGAAAAAGCAAAAGATCTATCGACGATGGGGCATCCAGCTTATTCGATGACAAAAGAGCTTTACATAGCTGAAACACATAAAAAGATTGATGACGCAATAAATGAACTTGATTCTTGATGAATGAATCAGTTTCATCATGAAATTCACAATTTTCCTTCAAAACTAAGCCAAGAATTTTTAGAGAAAATTTTTATACTTAATCAAGAAAATACTCCAGAAGTTGGAAGCTTGAGTTCAATAGAGTACCTGAGACAATTAATACAACTTAGTTCGTATCAATTTTATGTAGTAAAAGATAATGAAATAAAAGGATTCATCATATGCTTNAGAGAGAAATCCTCTTATGATTCACCTAACTATAAATTTTTTAGTAACACAGAATCCAAATTTCTTTATATTGATAGAATAGCTATAAAAGATTCATTTAGACGACAGGGTATTGGAAAAAGTTTTTATGAGCTTATTGAAAAANTTGCTATTACAAAAGAAATACCGCTATGTTGTGAAGTAAACACAAATCCAGAAAATTTAATATCCATAAAGTTCCATGAGNATTTTGGTTTCAAAAAAATTGGAAATAGAGAATATGAAGATCACTCAGTAGCTTTTTTTAAAAAGTAATCAGAATTTATACTTAAATAAAAACATATTGTAAAAATCGTATGATATGGTCTATATATGTTTGTAGAAACTTCTCTAATATTTAAAACAATTGTAATACTCTCAGCACAACTAGGGATAGTTTTGATGATGTGTTTTTATTGCCTTAATAGAGCAAAAAAAGCATATGAAAATAACACAACTTTTATGGGACTGTTATTTAGGGGCTCGGTCAANATGAAAGGTAAATTAGANTTGATTCCTTATTTAGAAACAAAGAAAGATTTTCCAAAACCAATGGAAAAACATGAAGATAAAGACACAGTGCTTCATGAAGTTGCTAAAAATCAGGATGAAGTTATTGAATTATTAAAGATGGGTTACATACATTCCCCNATGGGNTCATCGTGGGGCGTTGGGTTNCTGTTCTGGCTATGGATGGGGTGTTTATTTGCAACGACATTTATAACTTCCATTGATTCTATTAACCTTTGGGTTGGAATGACTTTGTTCACTCTAACGAGTTTATTCTTTGGTCCTCTTCTTGCTTTAGTAATGCTTGAGATGGATGAAAATGATGGATTTACCGCTCTTAAAATAGTACTTGTTGTAACTTTAATTACAGGTTTTATAGGTTATGGCGATTTTATATCTTTCTCAGAAAGCTCTTTGTTTGGAATCATCTTAATAATATCTTTATTTGGATTACTGATTTTTAATTTTGCGCGTTTTTATATGGAATTTAGTAGGGCGGCTGTGAGAAGATCTGCAATTTTTGGTGCGATTCTTTTTTCTTTATTTCTTTTATTTGATTTCAATTATATTAAAATGCAATCTNGTATTTATGCCAAAAATGACTGGGCTACTGCACTTGAAATGGCGTTTATACTCTATTTAGATATTATAAACTTGCTATTAGAAATTCTTGAAGCAATGGGTAATTCATAATAACAACAACTTAATTTATAATCACTTTATGAAAAAAACTTTAGTCACAATTTTAGTATTTTTTTCCTTCAACATAGACGCAAATTTAAAAGAAACTCTTGAAAAAGATCTCGATAGTTTGATGACTAAGGTTATTGAATGGCGTCATGATATTCATGAAAATCCTGAATTAGGTAATAGAGAATTTAGAACAGCAAAAAAAGTTGCTGATCATTTAACCTCATTAGGAATGGATGTTGAAACTGGTATTGCACATACCGGAGTTGTAGGATTACTTACTGGTGATTTGCCTGGCCCAACTATTGCTATAAGAGCCGACATGGATGCATTACCTGTGGTTGAAAAAACTGGCTTACCATATGCCTCAAAAATTAAGACAACTTATATGGGTAATGAAGTTGGTGTTATGCATGCATGTGGTCATGATGCTCATGTTGCAATTTTAATGGGAGTAGCTGAATTTTTCTCTAAAAACAAAGACCAACTCAAAGGAAGCATTATGTTCATTTTTCAACCTGCAGAAGAAGGTCCTCCGGAAGGAGAGAATGGCGGTGCAAAAATGATGTTAGAGGAAGGAATTTTTGAAAGATATAATCCTGAGGTGATATTTGGTCTTCATGTCTCAAATGCACCACATGGTTATGTTGGATTTGCACCAGGTCCAGCCATGGCAGCTGCTTCAGCATGGAGAGTAACAATTAAGGGCGTTCAATCTCATGGCTCAAGACCTTGGGAGGGAATTGATCCCATCATGGCCTCAAGTCAATTTATTAATCAAATTAATACTATAGTTAGCAGGAGAGTTAATATTGTTGGTAATCCTGCTGTGGTATCCGTTGGTATGATCGAAGCAGGAACAAGAAATAATATTATTCCAGAAGAAGCTACAATGATGGGCACTATCAGAACTTTTGACCCAGAATTGAGAAAAGAAATTTATAATGACATATTAAAAATTGCTGAAGGAGTTGAAACTGCTACAGGAGCAACAGTNAGNGTTGAGTTTGATGTTGGCGGTTTTTATCCAGTTACGTATAACAATATTCCTCTAGGTGAGAGAATGAAACAGTCCTTAATTGAAGCGACTAATGGAAACTTTGCTGAAATAACAAGACGGACTGGCGCAGAAGATTTTTCATATTTTTCTCAGGAAATTCCAGGGCTATATATATTTCTTGGTGTTAATGATCCAGGCAAACTTGAACAAGCCGGCAATCATTCACCATATTTCACTGTTAATGATGATGCTTTAGATGAGGGATTGAAGTCTTTGGTATATATGACAATAGATTATTAGTTAAGGAGAAAATATGACTATTCCTAATCAGTTAAAAGATAAATTAGTGATGCCAGTTATTGGCGCACCTCTGTTTTTAGTTTCAGGCCCAGACTTAGTTATTGCACAATGTAAAGCTGGAATTGTAGGATCTTTTCCAGCATTAAACGCAAGACCCCAACATGTTCTTGATGAATGGATTGTTAGAATAAAAACTGAGCTTGCAGAATATCAAGAGCAAAATCCTGATGCAAAAGTTGCTCCCTTTGCAGTAAACCAAATATGTCACGGATCTAACGATAGATTAATGCAGGATATGGAAACTTGTGTCAAACATGAGGTGCCCATAATTATCACTTCTTTAAGACCACCCTCAGAAGTTGTAGATGCTGCTCATAGCTATGGAGGTTTGGTTTTTCATGATGTTATAAATGTAAGACATGCACAAAAGGCAGCNGAGCAGGGCGTCGATGGACTTATATTAGTTTGCGCTGGTGCAGGTGGTCACGCTGGGGCCTTGTCACCNTTTGCATTNGTTAGAGAGGTTAAAGAATGGTTNGATGGAACAATAATTCTTTCAGGTTCAATTGGTGATGGTCACTCGGTAGCATCAGCCATCGCTCTTGGTGCAGANTACGCATATTTAGGCACAAGATTTATTGCCACTGAGGAGGCAAATGCTGATCCNGGATATAAAAAAATGTTAGANGAGAGCGCGGCAAGTGACATAGTNTATTCTTCTTTATTNACTGGAGTNTTAGGGAATTATCTTAAACCTTCAATAAAAAATGCAGGTCTCGATCCTGANAATCTTCCAGATGCAGANAAGTCCGCAATGAACTTTGGCTCNGGTGGAAACACCGACTCAAAAGCCTGGAAGGATATATGGGGATCTGGNCAGGGAATTGGTGGAATTAAAGATTCTCCTTCCGTTGCTGAGCTTGTTGGAAGAATAAAGTCAGAATATGAGCAAGCTTTTGATGAATTTAAAAATAGAATGCAAGGATAATTATGATTGAATCAATTATCATAGTTCCAATAATGTGGATTGTTATGTCGGCGATTTATATGCTTTTATTAAAAAACTTTGAGGGTACCAAAGGTATTACAGCAGAGTATCAAACCAAAGACGGCATTAAAAGAACTGCCAAAAAAGACAGACAAGATTTTATAGTATGAATAAAGCCATTGGCTTTATAGGCCTTGGAGTNATGGGATCTCCAATGGCTGGACATNTNTCAAATCANCACGAGATTCGAGTATTTAATCGCTCANTTGAAAAAACNAAAAGCTGGATAAAGAAATATTCTGGATCTGAATNTAGCTCCGTAAAAGAAATATCAAAAGTATCTGATATTCTTTTTCTTTGTGTCGGCAATGATAACGANGTAAGAGAAATTATTTCTAATAAAGATGGAGCCTTAGAACATTTAAAATCAGGCTCTTACATTGTTGATCATACAACTACTTCAGCTGATCTAGCTAAAGAAATGAATAATCTTCTAAGCACAAAGAATATAAATTATCTTGATGCACCTGTATCTGGGGGTCAGGCTGGAGCTGAATCTGGTCAACTCTCAATAATGGTAGGTGGCAAAAATGAGATATATGAAGAATTGAAAGATATTTTAATGACTTACTCTAAGTTTATTAAATATATGGGAGGTAGTGGATCAGGGCAGTTAACAAAAATGGTAAATCAGATTTGCATAGCCGGCCTACTTCAAGGTCTTGCTGAAGGAATGAATTTCTCAGAGAAAGCAGGATTAAATTCCAAAGATGTTTTAGAAGTTATCTCTAAAGGAGCTGCTCAATCATGGCAAATGGAAAATAGATGGCACACAATGCTCGAAGATGAATTCGATCATGGTTTTGCTGTAGATTTAATGAGAAAAGATTTAGANATAGTTATTAAAANAGCAGAACATGAAAACATAAGNCTAGAAGTCACCAAAATTGTTAACNACTATTACAAAGAGATACAAAAATCTGGAGGCGGGAAATGGGATACATCCAGTTTATATAAGCGGCTTAAAGATAATCTTTAAAATATTGTTGAAAAATATACAAATACACCCAATCCAATTACAACCATAGCAGANGAGATTTCTAACGAATCAATGTCTATAGAAGGATCTTCTGCCATAGAATAAAAGCTTTCTGGATTAGAAATAAGCCATATTATTCCAGCTATGTGGAATAGCATTATTAGTCCAACGACCCAGTTCAACGGCTGTGATGTAAAAACAATTAAAGAGCATAAGATTACAAAAATTAGCTCAATNGAGATATANACATTAATATTTTTTCTTTTTAGAAGATATCTNAAGAGACTGNANCCTTTNGAGTATGTATAAAATAANATAAAACCATAAATAAAATATATTGAAGANAATACCGTAATCATTCTTNTNANACCTNTANNACAATATTAAGATTTTTAAGATGCTCCATATTTGAAATTAAAGATCGCCTTTTTTTCTGACCTCACTTCTCTCGACCTCAAATTTTTCTCCATATCTNGCAGCAAGTTTTTCTTGGTTTTCACTAATTACNTCANATGGATCAAGCCCTAATGAGGCACAAGCAGTAACCCAGTACCACATAATATCCCCAAGCTCTCTTTTCATATGAAATATATTATCTTCAGAGGGTGGCTTGCCTTGAAGAAACATCTTTTTAACGATTTCTACAAATTCACCAGTCTCACTCCCCAAACCAAGTGCAGCAGTTAAGAGTCTTGGTGTTTTGATGTCTGATTTATTTTCAATTTCCTTAAAGCTTTCATTTAATGCTTCTAAGTCTAAACTTGGATCGCTTGTGACCTTTGTTACGAAATCAGTATATGTTTTAAAAAATTCTTTTATCTCTTTGCTCATATTTTCCCCATTTTAATTGTCAATTTTTAAAGATCTTTGNCTGTCAGCAATATTATATAAGTGATCTTGTGCCTCTGGCTTAAGCTGTGCAACTCCCATAGTAAGAACATCTATTACGGCTGTGTAAGCAATTCTTGAAGTTAAAGGCATAGAGATACGATTATTCACGCCNATATTTATTGTTAATGGAAAATCACACACATCAGCTAAAGGTGTATCAGCTGGCATGATACCTATAACCTTAACCCCATTTTTTTTAACAATTTTTACACTATTTATTAGTGCAGCAGTTGTTCCAGACTGAGAAATTGCAACAACCACATCATTTTTTGCTAACGAGTTAGCAGACATAAATTGCAGATGAGGATCAGAAATATATGATGAAGGAATTTTCAGTCTAAAAAATTTATGTTGACCGTCCATGGCAACTGGAGCTGATCCGCCAAAAGCGTAAAACTCAACTCTGTCAGCGTTTACAAGAGTTTCGATTGCATTTTCAAGAACATCCTGATTTATTTGAGATCTTACGTTCAAAATCTCACTAATGGTTGTGTCAAAAACTTTCTCACAAAGTTCATGTATTGAATCATCTTCATTAATTTCATACATAACAAAATAATCATCCGCTGCAAGTTGTTGAGAAAGATTGATCTTTAGTTCTTGAAAACCGGAAAAACCTATTGCTTTACAAAATCTAATCAGAGTTGGCTCACTAATGCCCATTGCCTCTGATGCTTCGGCAGTTTTCATAGTAATAATTGATTTTGGATCCTTTAAGATGTATTCACCAACAATTTTTTCAGATTTTCGCAAATCAGGAAGCGAATTTTTAATTTGTCTCAATAATTTTGTTGACATAAGGTTAGAATATCTAACTTAAACAAAAAAATGAATCCCTAAATGGATGTATCTCATATTTTAGACAGCTTAAACGAAGATCAGNGAAANGCTGTTACTTCTGAAAAGCAACATCTCCTAGTTTTGGCAGGAGCCGGTTCTGGCAAAACCAGGGTTCTTGTGCACAAAATTGCATGGGAAGTAGAAGCGCTTGGAAGAAATCCATCTGCAATAATGGCTGTAACTTTTACCAATAAAGCTGCAAACGAAATGAGATCAAGAATTGAAGAACTTCTTCAATCTCCAATTCTTGATTCTTGGGTTGGAACATTTCATGGTCTTTCTCATAAATTGCTTAAGAGATTTCATAAAGAGGCAGAACTTTCAAGTGGATTTACAATTCTTGATTCAGATGACCAATTAAGAATAGTAAAAAGAATATCAAAAGAACTCAGTTTGGATGAAGCNACATGGCCAGCCAGACAAAGTCAGTGGCAAATCAATTCATGGAAAGATGATGGATTGAGAAGNAAAGATGTTNATGAAAAAGGAGATTTTTANACTGAAACTGTTAATAAAATATATAAAGAATATGAAAANGTTTGTAAAAATGATGATCTAGTTGATTTTGGTGAACTGCTTTTAAAGTCTTATGAAATACTAGTTGCTTCNCCTTCAGTNAAGACTTTTTTTCAATCAAGGTTCCAATCAATTCTTATTGATGAGTTTCAGGATACTAATACTATTCAATATAAATGGCTTCGTGAAATAGCATCGGAAGATGCAAATGTAACAGCNGTTGGNGATGATGATCAGTCNATATATGGNTGGCGNGGAGCTAAAGTCGAACATGTAAATTCTTTTACAGAAGATTACAAAAATACAGAGATTGTNAGNCTNGAACAAAATTATAGATCTACTAACGTGATTCTAAACGCCGCAAATGCANTAATTGATAATAACAAAGACAGACTTGGTAAAAATTTATGGACAGAAAAACTTGAGGGNGAACAAATAGTNCTTTATCAGGCTTACAACGAACAGGATGAGGCAAGATTCATTGCAGATGTTCTAAAGGACTGGATGAATAAAGGTGGGGCATATGAAGAAACAGCAGTTCTATATAGATCAAATGCACAATCAAGAGCAATAGAAGAAGCTTTATTAAGAATAAGCATTCCGTACAGGATTTACGGCGGATTGCGTTTCTATGAAAGGCTCGAAATAAAAAATGCAATCGCATATTTGAAAATTATATTTAACAATAATGATAATCCATCCTTTGAGAGATCAATATCAAATCCAACTAGAGGAGTTGGAGAAAAAACTTTGGGCAAAATTCGACAAACGGCTCAAAAATATAATATTTCTTATATTAAAGCATCTGCAAAATTAATTGATGAGGGATCAATTTCTGGNAGGGGTGGNTCTGGATTGAGAGANTATCTNGAGTTTGTTGCAGGATGTAAGTCTTTCATTGAAGANAATAGTTTNTCGGATTTAATGGAACTTATTATTAAAGAATCTGGCCTNTATTCNTANCATGCTAAAGAGGCNGGNGANAAAGGCAAAACTAGAACAGAAAANCTTGAAGAATTAATAACGGCNACTAANAATTTTGANCAAAGTGTTAAAGAAGATAAAACAAATACTGAAATTGCAGAAAACTATCTTGATGTTATCTCTCTNGATGCCGGCGATAGACAAGCTGCTGAGCATGATGATGCTGCNCAACTTATGACAATGCACTCTGCAAAGGGCCTNGAATTTAAATTAGTCCTTCTTACTGGCTTAGAAGAAAGTTTATTCCCACATGGCAGATCAATGGAAAGTGCATCTCAATTAGAGGAAGAAAGAAGGCTTTGTTATGTTGCAATTACAAGAGCAATGGAGAAATTATATATAACGCATGCTGAATCAAGGAGGCTGCATGGTAATGATACTTTTAATCCTCCTTCAAGATTTTTAAGAGAAATACCAAAAGACTTAATTGATGAAATAAGACCTAGAGCACAAACCAATATTCCTTATAATAGAAAAGACTTCAATGAAACCAAAGTGGAGTTTGAGGAGGAAATCGGAATTGCGCTTGGCCAGAAAGTAAAACATAAGAAATTTGGTGAAGGTATNGTATTAAATTATGAAGGTTCAGGAGATTCAGCAAGAGTTCAAGTAAATTTTGATGCTTCTGGAACAAAATGGTTGGTAATGGCTTACGCAAATCTTGAAAAACTATAATGAAAAAAATAACTCTTATATTTTCTGTAATTTTTTTAGTTGGTTGCTCTAATGAATCTGAAAATATTGATTCGCAATCAATTGATAAAAATGAAACCTTTAATTGGCGCCTTGTAACTTCATGGCCTAAAAATTATCCAGGACTTGGAATGGCTCCAGAAAGAATTGCAGACCTCGTTGAGGAAATGAGTGATGGCCAAATGAAAATTACAGTTTATGGTGCAGAAGAACAAGTTCCTGCATTTGGTGTATTTGATGCTGTATCAAGTGGGTCTCATCAGATGGGACACAGTGGAGGTTATTTCTGGAAAGGTAAAGTTCCGGCCGCACAATTTTTTACCAGTGTTCCATTTGGGCTAACCGCAGATGAGATTAATGCATGGGTCAATAGAGGCGGAGGCTTAGAATTATGGAGAGAAATTTATGCTCCATTTAATATTTATCCTATTCCAGCAGGAAATACAGGTACACAAATGTTTGGCTGGTTTAATAAAGAAATTAATTCTTTAGAGGATGTAAAAGGACTAAAAATGAGAATTCCTGGAATTGGCGGTGAAGTATTGAAGGAGGCTGGNGGAATNCCAGTAACACTTCCAGGAGGAGAGCTTTTTACTGCACTTCAAACAGGAGTAATTGATGCTACTGAGTGGGTAGGCCCATACAATGATTTAACCTTTGGTTTCCATCAGGCAGCAAAATATTATTATTATCCAGGATGGCATGAGCCAGGACCTATGTTAGAACTGTTAATTAATATTGATGCATGGAATTCTCTACCAAATCACCTTCAAGTTATTATCGAAACTGCAACAAAAGCTGTGAATCAGGATATGCTTGATGAATATTTAGCAAAAAATAATCAGGCACTTACNGAGCTTGTNGAGGTTCACGGTGTCGAGTTAAGAAGATTGCCTGATGATGTAATNGAAGAATTTAGAGAAATATCTAACAAAATTCTTGATGATCTGGCCAAGGAAGATGAAACAATAGCTAAAGTTTATGAATCTTATTTNAACTTTAAGAATAATGTATCTGCATATCATGAGATATCTGAAGATGCCTTTGTTGAATCAAGAAATAAATAGTGCTTGAAGACTTAACTTTTAAATCTCTTGGTATTGTTAATTATCATGAGACTCTAGAGCAAATGAGAGCTCACATTAATGCAGATGACTTTAAAAATGAGATATGGATACTTGAACATCCCCCTGTTTTTACATTAGGAACTGCTGCTGATAAAAAGCATATTTTAGACTCAAAGGAAATTCCTGTNGTNCANTCNGANAGAGGAGGAGAAGTAACTTATCATGGACCNGGACAAATAATTATTTATTTTTTGCTNGATGTTAAGAGGTTNAATTGTGGCCCNAACAAACTNGTTGCAACAATTCAAGATTTTGTNAAAGANNTNCTNTNAAAATTATCNATAGAATGTNATTTTAAAGATGGNGCTCCTGGNGTNTATGTTGATAAAAAGAAAATAGCTTCAATCGGATTAAGAATTTCAAGAGGAAAGTCTTATCATGGAATAAGTCTAAATTTTGATATGGATTTATTGCCATTTAAACAAATAAACCCTTGTGGCTATGAAGGCCTAGAAGTTACTCAGATAAAGGATTTAAATAAAGATATTTCTAAATTACAATTGCATGAAATCATAATAGATTTATTAAGAAAAGTATTTTAATTATGGAAATAATAGCAACTACAAAAATTACNAATAGAGATGGTATTAAGGCTATAAGAAATGGTCAAAAGCTNAATAAGTANTCTGATATTCCTTCACCTAAGAAACCGAGCTGGCTGAAAGTTAAAGCTGAATTCAATCCTAATTTTCATAGGGTAAAAGAACAAGTTCAAAGTAAACAATTATATACAGTTTGCGAAGAGGCTCATTGTCCAAATATCAGCGAGTGTTGGTCTGCTGGAACAGCTACTTTTATGCTTATGGGATCAGTTTGTACAAGAGCCTGTAAGTTTTGNTCGGTGGATACTGGCAATCCCAATGGATGGCTTGATAAGGACGAACCAATAAACATAGCAAAAGCAGTAGAGGCTATGATGCTAAAGTATGTGGTACTCACATCTGTAAATAGGGATGATCTTCCTGACGGTGGCGCACAGCATTTTGCAAATACTGTAAAATTCATCAAAGAATTAAATCCTGATACAGCTGTTGAAGCCCTAACTCCTGATTTTAAAGGACTGTCATCCTCAATTAAAACTNTNGTTAATTGTGGATTGGAAGTGTTTGCTCAAAACATTGAAACTGTAGAAAGGTTAACCCATCAAGTAAGAGATATAAGAGCAGGATATCAACAAACCTTAAATGTTCTTGCAGAATCAAAACGCATTAATCCAATGGTTTTAACAAAAACAAGTATTATTCTAGGCCTTGGCGAGACGGACAAAGAAATAGATCAGACTATGGATGATCTTATTGATAACAAAGTTGATATTCTTACTATTGGACAATACTTAAGACCAACCATGAACCATCACCCAATTGAAAGATGGGTTACACCAGAAGAGTTCGAGAAATATAGAGAGATAGGACTTAAAAAGGGATTTCTTGAGGTTGTTTCAGGACCAATGGTTCGATCTAGTTACAGAGCAGAGAGAGTTCTTCAAAAAAATAATGCAGATCTTATAGAAATACGTAAATAATTTTTATACTTCTTCACTGTCTAATAGCATACACATAAATTATTATTTTCTTATGAATATAAAAGAGGCATGCGTTTCCGTTTTTAGCAACTGGAATAATTTTAGCGGAAGAGCTTGTAGAAGCGAATTTTGGTATTTTTGCTTGGCTGTATTTATTGTAAGCTTTTTGATTTCTTTTTTTGAGACCATGCTATTTTTATCAATCGAAAGTTATCCAACTTTATTAACATACGGAATCGAGATAAGAGATAAAGAATGGGAGAGTGTGCAAAATCCAATTGGACCATTGACCTTGATTTTTAATGTAATTATTTTATGTCCTTCAATATCAGTAACATCCAGAAGACTTCAAGATATAGGTATTTCTGGTTGGTGGCAACTATCATATCTGATAATTATTGGACTACTAATAATTTCAATCTTATGCATACTTCCGGGAAAAAAAGATGAGAACAAATGGGGCAAAAACCCTTTGTTAAGCTAAATATTAAAATCTTTTGAAAGACTTTTCCTTACTTGCTTTGTCCAAACTTTGTATCCTTTTTTGTTCATATGAAGGCCATCCTCAATGAACAATTCTGGCATTCTAGAACCATCCTCACTTAGCATAGAATCCCAAACATCAATATACTCTAAGTAAGCATCTTGACTTGCAAGTAGCTTAATCGAACTATTAAAAATCCTTTCTTCCTTATCAAGATAAAGTCTGTCAACAGATGGCTTTATACCTATTACGTAAACTTTAATATTTCCAAACTCATTCCGAACAAGACTCAAGAATTTTTTNAAATCATGCACAGTTTCTTCTGGAGTCTTTAATGCAGTTAAATCATTTGTTCCACAGAAAAAGACAATAGCCTTCGGATTGTATGGCTTAACAATATCTTCAAAATGATGAATAACATGAGAAATTTGTGCTCCTCCAAAACCACGATTTAAGACTTCAAGTGGTTCCATATCTTCTTCTAACGAATCCCAAAACCTTATGCTTGAACTACCTGTAAAT
>FUFK010040152.1_pt1 | contig 39284 bp, 35 predicted proteins | sample 1021851 | NCBI WGS metagenome assembly FUFK01 (sample SAMEA51879418, study PRJEB19060) | metagenome
TAGTTCAATAATTGAGCATAAAATTTTGATTAAATTTTCTCACTCAAAAAAGCGCATCTATAAGTTATTGATTTAATTTTATTTTTAATAGAATTGTAGCTACTTTGTAACTTTAAAATTGTAATACTTTTGATAGTGGCTTTCTCTTTCTGACTTCAACATTCCTGCGGTTTCATCAACAAAATTATTTCTATCTTCTCTACTACCAAAAACCCAAATACAAACACCATCTTTGCTATGGTAGATAGCCTTCAACTCATCATCTATTTCACATAAAGTATGAGGCATATCTACTTGAATACAATACATAAAGTTTCATTCCCATTCAATTGTACCGGGAGGTTTTGAGGTAATGTCATATGTTATTCTATTAATCCCAGTTACCTCGTTAATCATCCTAGTAGCCGTTTCTGCTAAAAAACTGTGTTCAAACGGATAGTAGTCTGCCGTCATTCCGTCAACTGAGGTTACTGCTCTCAGTGCGCATGCGTAGTCATACGTTCGGGCGTCTCCCATAACGCCAACTGTTCTAACAGGAAGAATTGTTACAAACGCCTGCCAGATTTCATCGTATAATCCGTGCTTTTTAATTTGATCTATGAAGACAGCGTCTGCTTCGCGCAAAATATTCAATTTTTCTTTGGTAATCTCTCCAGGACAACGAATGGCTAACCCAGGCCCAGGGAATGGATGCCGTCCGATAAAGCTTCTTGGAAGGCCTAAATCTACGCCAAGTTGTCTAACTTCGTCTTTAAATAACTCTCTCAAGGGTTCAATAAGCTTCAGCCCCATTTTTTCTGGAAGGCCACCAACATTATGATGGCTTTTTATTGTTACAGACGGTCCGCCATCAAAACTGATTGACTCAATTACGTCCGGATAGAGAGTTCCTTGAGCCAAGAATTCGGCATCTTTTATATTTTTTGCATATTTTTGAAAAACTTCAATAAATAGGCCGCCAATTATTTTTCTTTTGGTTTCTGGATCGTCTTGACCGTCCAACTTATTTAAAAACAATTCCTGTTCTTCCGCATGGATCAGAGACATATTGTAATTATCTCGGAACATTTTGATTACTTCTTGTGCTTCATTTTTGCGCAACAAGCCGTGATCTACAAAAACACAGGTCAATTGTTCACCAATTGCCTCGTGAATTAAAACAGCTGTAACAGAACTATCTACACCACCAGAAAGACCACAAATTACCTGNTTATCACCAACTTCTTCACGTATTTTTGCGATAGCTTGCTCTCGATAGCCTTTTATTGTCCAATCTCCGGAAAAGCCGGCTATGCGGCAAAAGTTTTCCAAAAGTGTTGAGCCCTTGGGAGTATGATGAACTTCAGGGTGAAATTGAACTGCATAAAGCTTTCGCTCATGATTTGCTATGATTGCAAAAGGTGCATTTTGAGAAGTAGCAAATACTTCAAAACCTGGCGCAATCTTACTCACATGATCACCGTGGCTCATCCAAACTTGTTCTTGATTTGTTGAAAACCACCCCTCAAGTAATGGCGTTTCACGATCTGTCTTATGCAAAATAGCTCTACCAAATTCGGCAGTGCCGACCCCTTTATCTACGTGACCTCCTAGCATCGCCATCATTACCTGTTGTCCATAACAAATACCAAGTACTGGTATATCTAGTTCGAAAACTAAATTAGGCGGTCTCGGCGAATTTTCGTCAGTGATACTAGATGGTCCACCTGATAAAATAATGGCTTCAGCCTTAAACTCTTGTAGAAATTTTTCAGTAACATTTTGAAATGGGTGTATTTCACAATATATTGACAGTTCTCTTAAACGCCTGGCGATTAGTTGAGTAACTTGGCTACCGAAATCTATGATAAGTAAACGTTGGTGATTTTGCATGTTGAGGCTAATAAGCTTAACGTTCGGTTGACGCAAGTAGCGTCGCGTTATTATGTTAACAAACTTTCAAAACAAGATTTTTTGCAGTCATTTTGATCAACTTAATCAAGTTTCGTTAAAATGTCGCTTTCACGTCTGATTAGCCGTAAATTTCATATGGGATTTTAACATTGGATTATAGAACCTNAACGCATACAAACATTGAAAGGCTCTAGGTAATGTCTGACTCTAAGGCAGTGAAAAGNCGCTCTCGTGGTGGTGGTGGAGCAGCACGGAGAGCNGAGCGTACATCCGTAAATTTTGAGACTGCCAAGTATATTGAGCGCAACATTCCATTGTTTAATGTTTTAAATGATGAAGCATTGGAGATAATTGAGACCAATGCAGAGGCAATACTAGNAGATGTTGGAGTTAATTTTGTAAATAATCCTGCAGCGCTTAAACNTTGGCAGGATGCTGGTGCTGATGTTGATGGAGAAAGAGTNAGGCTGCCAAAGGGGTTAGCCAAAAGTCTAATGAGCACCGCTCCAAGCAAATATATTCAGTATGCGAGAAATCCTTCAAAGAATGTCGTGATTGGGGGTAACAGCTTAGTATGCGCTCCTGTTTACGGTCCTCCCTTTGTGAGGGATCTCCAGGGTGGACGTCGCTATGCGACAATGGAAGATTTCAATAAGTTTGTTAAACTAGGATATATGTCGAAATGGCTGCATCATTCTGGAGGCACAGTATGTGAACCGACTGACATCCCGGTAAACAAAAGACATTTAGATATGCTTCATGCTCATATGACTTTATCAGATAAGCCATTTATGGGGTCGGTTACTGAGCCCAGCCGCGCACAAGATAGCGTTGANATGTGTGAAATATTATTCGGTAAAGACTTTGTTCAAGAGAACGCGGTAATGACTTCGTTAATCAATATCAACTCACCCATGACCTTTGATGATGTTATGATGGGCGCATTAGAAGTATATTCCAAAAACAATCAAGCCTGTATAGTCTCGCCCTTTATTGTTGGGGGAGCTATGGCACCGGTTTCTGTTGCTGGAACTTTGACGCAGGTACTGGCGGAAGTAATGGCCGGGATTAGTTATTCTCAATTAGTAAGACCAGGTGCGCCAGTCATTTTTGGCGCTTTTGTGTCTTCGATCGATATGAATTCTGGTGCCCCAACTTTTGGAACTCCAGAAGCATCTCAAATTTTATACGGAGCAGGGCAGCTAGCCAGACGCTTCAATTTGCCGTTTCGCTCTGGTGGAAGTCTTTGTGGATCTAAACTGCCAGACGCTCAGGCAGCATACGAAACGACGCACACCTTGAACGCTGCGCTTCTTGGGGGAGTGAATTTTATGCTGCACGCGTGTGGCTGGTTAGAAGGTGGTTTGGTTTCATCTTTTGAAAAATTTGTTTTAGATGCAGATCAGTTAGGTATTTTACACCATCTGGCAAGAGGTGTGAGCATAACTGAAAATGATCAGGCGTTAGACGCAATACATGAGGTTGGCCCTGGGGGACACTATCTNGGTTGCGCNCATACTCAAGCGAATTTTAAAGAAGCATTCTGGCGTACTGAGGTGCTCGATTATAAACCTTATGAAACTTGGGAAGAGGAGGGTGCAAAAGATAGCATGAATCTGGCTGCGTTGAGAGTAGAGCAAATGCTAGCAAACTACCAAAAGCCTACTTTAAGCCCTGATATTTTAGAAGCTTTGGATGCATATATTGGAAATAAAAAATCATCTATGCCTGATAGTTTTCTTTAAATTGACTAATATACACGCTTTTTTCAAGATGCATAGCTGGTATGTAATATAATATTTTCACTTTATAAAAATATTTGATAAAATCTGGGTGGTATACAGGAGCTAAAATGCGCAATTTGAAAATTCCAGCTGAGCGTCATCCGGAAAAAGCACATCGGTCGGACAATGAGCAACCTAAAAAACCGAGTTGGATACGGGTTAAAGCACCAACTAGTAAAGAGTATTTAAAAACAAAGAATTTGATCCGAGAGAATGGATTAGTCACTGTTTGCGAAGAGGCGGGGTGTCCCAATGTTGGTGAGTGTTGGAGCCAAGGGCATGCTACTATGATGATAATGGGTGANATTTGCACACGTGGTTGTACTTTTTGTAATATTGCCACAGGACGNCCAGAAGGACTTGATGTTTTTGAACCTGTTAAAGTAGCGGATACGGTTCAAAAGCTCGGGTTAAGTCATGTAGTCATTACGTCAGTTGATAGAGATGATTTGGAGGATGGTGGTGCGCAGCATTTTGCAAAGACAATAAAAGCTATACGAAATAAATGTCCCAATACAACGATTGAGATACTGACACCAGATTTTCTGAAGTGTGACGATACCGTTTTAGAAATTGTTGTAAAAGCAGCTCCAGACGTTTTTAATCATAATTTAGAGACAGTTCCTGGTCTGTATCCTGAAGTTAGGCCAGGGGCTCGATATTTTCATTCTCTACGTCTGCTTCAACGGGTAAAAGAAATAGCCCCAACTATGTTCACTAAATCGGGAATAATGGTAGGTTTGGGTGAAGACAGACAGGCAGTGCTACAGGTTATGGATGATATGAGGGCGGCAGACATAGATTTTTTAACTATAGGCCAATACTTGCAGCCCACTCCTAAACACCACAAAGTTGATCGATTTGTAAATCCAGATGAATTTTTATCTTATGAAAAAGCAGCTTTGGGTAAAGGTTTTTTAATGGTATCTGCAACTCCTTTAACGCGTTCATCCTATCATGCTGGAGAAGATTTTAAAAAACTACAACATGCACGTAATAACTTGTTTTCCAGGGGGCTTTAGGTTTGTAGTATTGGTCAAAAGCAACTATAGAAAAATTTTATTTTGCTAAATGCCAGGCATTTCAAAAATAGGAACACATAATCAAGGCTTTGATGTCTTTTCGATTAGCTTAGAGAGCGACATACTGCAGGCCGAAATACTTAATTTTGGAGCAACTCTCAAAGACCTTAGGTTCAGTGGTTTTGAAAATTCTATGGTTCTAGGGTATGCTTCGCTCCAAGATTATTTTTCTGATAAGAACTACTTAGGCGTAATAATTGGACGATATGCTAATCGTATTTCCAATGGTCAATATTTTTTTGAATCCAAGAAATTTGAACTAGATAAAAACGAATTTTCGACAACCCTGCACGGTGGCTCTCAATCGTGCCACAATGCGCCTTGGAAAATAGAGAACTATGATTATGATTTTGTTGAACTCTCATATCAATTTAATGATGGAGACATGGGGTTTGGTGGAAGTTTGTTTGTGAAGGTAAGATATGAGTTAGATGGAGCTAAATTAAAAATAATTATCGAAGCCAGAACTCCTCAAACAAGCCTGTGTAACTTTACCAATCATAGTTACTTCAATTTAGATTACTCCGGCAGCTTAAAAAACCATTACCTTTTGGTTAAATCTGATGAAATTGTTGAGCTCGATAATAATAAATTACCCACTGGAAGATTATTAAATGTTGATGGATCAAAGTTTGATTTTCGAAGCGAGACGAAACTTTCAGATCAGTGTGGGTCTGTAGCTTCGTTAGATAACAATTTTTGTTTTTCTTCTAGCGCGACTGAGTTGTGTGAGGTTGCGGAGTTGGTAGCTTCTGGATGCAAAATGGTTCTCTCTACAACAGAGCCGGGTTTACAAGTTTATACTGGCTCGTCACTTAGTCCTCCCTTAAAGCCATTTCAAGGAATCGCCTTAGAACCACAACTTTGGCCGGATAGCCCAAATAACGAGGGGTTCCCGAATGCATTCTTAAGGGCCGGAGAAATATATAAACAAATTACAGAGTACAGTTTTATCAATACTCGCAGCTCTGAGTGATCTTCAAATCAATTTTTTCATCGAGTAATCCAACCACCGCCAAGTACCCGAGTTCCTTTTCGCTCATAAAATACGCAGGCTTGTCCAGGTGATACTCCTTCCTCTGGAGTAACTAACTCAACAGAGGCAGAATAGTCGTTAATTGGTCTTAAAATTGCCTCACGAGGTGGTCTAGTTGAGCGAACCTTCACTGATAAATGCCACTCCTTTTTGGTCTGAAGGGACCTATCTCCCAACCAGTTTATCTGCTCAACCGGTACATGAGTAGTTTTTAAAAGAGCTTTAGGTCCTACAATCACNTTTTTTNCTTCAACGTCTAANTTGATGACATAAAGTGGTTTTTCTAAACCTCCTATGCCCAAGCCACGTCTTTGTCCTACGGTATAATTAATTACGCCCTGATGTGTTCCTACAAAATTTCCCTCATGATCCACAATCTCACCGGGATCCATCGCTTCTGGACGCAGTTTTTCGATGACAGACGCATAATTCCCATTGGGTACGAAACAAATATCTTGGCTATCTGGTTTATCGGACACATTAAGATCAAATTTTTTGGCAAGCATCCGAGTTTCTTTTTTTGAACCAAGACCTCCCAATGGAAACCTTAAGAATTCAAGTTGCTCATTTGTGGTGGAGAATAAAAAGTAACTTTGGTCTCTAGAATTATCCACTGCGCAATGTAATTCCGCTTTATTAATGCCTTGAGTGCGGCGTATGTAATGGCCGGTTGCCATACAATCTGCGTTTAAATCTTTTGCAGTTTCTAAAAGGTCTTTAAATTTTATGCGTTCATTGCATCTTATACATGGTACCGGCGTAGCTCCCGCGAGGTAACTTTCAGCGAACTCATCAATTACCTTTTCCTTGAATACATTCTCATAGTTTAAAACGTAATGAGGAAAATTTAATTTTTCCGCTATGCGTCGTGCGTCGTGAATATCAATACCAGCACAACATGCTCCTTTTTTTGATAATGCGGCGCCATGATCGTAAAGTTGCAGTGTTACACCAATAACATCATAACCTTCTGATTTAAGCATCGCTGCTACCACTGAGCTATCAACGCCCCCAGACATTGCCACAACTACTCTTGTTTCAGCCTCTGGTTTTTTAAAACCTAAAGAATTTAATTTCTGTAACCCCATAAGGTAGCTGTTCCTAAGACTATTTGGCCTGACTATGTGATCAATATAGTTTAATTAACTAATTTAACAGCCAAGAAATATACAAAATTTATTGATCCTAATCAATTTTAGCTGGCATAAACAACCAAAGAAAATAATCAGTGACTGTAGGTTTCATTAATGTTTNAGTAATCAACCTTTCGATGGTAATTGTTCACTTAAGTTAATACTATTAAAGGATAATGAAGTTCTTTTTTATCNTTGAGATAGATAGGATTTAAAGTAAAAATTATTTTTGAATAAGAAGGTTTGAAGGTGATCAGAAATAAAAATATTTTAGATCTGTCCGAGTATGAAGCGGAAATAGAATTAAAAATATTGGCTAAAGAATTAAAGGATGCTGATAAAGATTATCATGAACTTGATGATCCTAAGATTTCCGATGCTGAATATGATCGGCTCAAAGTTCGCAATAAAGAAATTGAAGACCTTTTCCCTCATTTAAAGCTAGTAAATAGCCCATCTGATCAAATTGGTTCCACTGTCTCTAATGCTTTCGCAAAGGTCGTTCATGAAGTCAAAATGATGTCGCTAAGTAATGCATTTAGTGAAGATGATATAGTAAGTTTTGATGAGAGATTGAAAAAGTACCTAAATATGTCGGGTAGTCAAAACTTGGAATACACTGCCGAGCCTAAAATTGATGGCCTATCACTCAGCATAAGATATGAAGATGGACGATTGGTATTAGCGTCCACAAGGGGTGACGGCTCTGTCGGTGAAAATGTAACTGAAAATGCAAAAACGATCGCTGACATACCTCACACACTAATAAATGCGCCTAAACTTTTGGAAGTTCGCGGAGAAGTGTATATAGGACACAAAGATTTTAATGACTTAAATGCTAGGCAGGTGTCAGCGGGTGCCAAAGTTTTTGCTAACCCGAGAAACGCAGCAGCAGGGTCTCTTAGGCAACTAGATCCGCTTATTACAAAGGAAAGACCACTGCGGTTTTTCGCGTATTCTTGGGGATCAATTTCAGAGCAATTTGCTTCTAGTCAATATTTAGCAATTAGCAAGCTTGCGGAGTTTGGGTTTTCTACTAATCCGCTTACTGAAACTTTTCAAAAAGTTGAAGATCTGATCAAATATTATGAAAAGATAGAAAAACAAAGAGCTTCTTTAGATTATGATATCGATGGCATCGTTTATAAGGTAAACAACCTTGAGGCCCAAAGAAGATTAGGATTTAGAACGACTACGCCACGTTGGGCAATAGCTCATAAATTTGCTGCTGAAAAAGCCTGGACTCAAATTTTATCTATAGAAATCCAAATTGGTCGCACAGGCGCTTTGAGCCCTGTCGCTCGGCTCCTCCCTGTGACAGTAGGTGGAGTGGTGGTATCGAATGCAACTTTGCACAATGAAGATTATATTTCCGGTTTTGATAATGTTGGAAAGCCAATAAGAGATGGAAAAGATATCCGTATTGGGGACTGGGTTCAGATTTATCGAGCTGGAGACGTAATACCCAAGATATCCGATGTGGACCATTCAAAGAGAGAAGAAAAATCGGAAAGGTTCGAATTTCCAACTGTTTGTCCAGAATGTGGTTCAGCAGCTTTAAGAGAGGTGGGTGACGCTGTTCGTAGATGCAGCGGGGGGCTTATTTGTCCGGCACAGGCCATTGAGCGGTTAAAGCATTTCGTCTCTCGTAAAGCACTTGATATTGAGGGATTAGGGGCAAAACAAATTGAGATGTTCTTCAATGATTTAGATTTATCAATTCGTGAGCCAGCAGATATTTTTACCATTCAAGAACGTGATGAAACAAACCCAGTAAAGCTAAAAGATAGGCTGGGATGGGGTGAGAAAAGTGCTGCAAATCTTTTTGAAGCTATTAATTCAAAGAAAGAAATTGACTTCGCAGTTCTACTTTTCAGCCTAGGCATACGGCATGTTGGTGAAACTGCTGCTAAGTTGCTTGCTGCACATTACCTTACTTGGAATAATTTTATAACTTCTATGGAACGTGTCAGAAACAGTAAAACTGATGAGTTGGAAAAGCTTTTGTCGATTGATGGGGTTGGCAATGTAATGGTTCATTCATTAGTTGAGGCTTTTTCACCTGGCCCTCAACGTACGAGTATTGACAGATTAGTGAAGCAGCTATCTATTAAAGACTTTCCTGTTCATGAAGTTTCAGATAGCCCTATTGCAAATAAAATAATTGTATTCACCGGTAAACTGGAGCGTATGAGCAGAGACGAAGCCAAGGTTTCAGCAGAACAGTTAGGGGCAAAGGTTGCAGGTTCTGTTTCTTCGAATACTGATTTGGTAGTCGCTGGTCCCGGCGCTGGTTCAAAAGCCAAGAAGGCAACGGAGCTTGGTGTAGAAATAATTAATGAGGATGATTGGCTTTCTCTGGTTGAAAAGAGATGACTAATCGCCCGGAGATACTATTCCCTCTTCATAAATCTTTAACTAGTTTAGACGGTATTGGCCCCGGTATTGAAAGAAAAATGAGAGGGCTATCAATCGAGAAGCCTTTAGATTTACTTCTCACATTGCCAATCTCAGGCATAAAGCGAGAATTGGTGGATACAGTTTTTATGTACCCCTCAGGCAGATATGTTGTGGTTGAAGTGACTATTGTAAGACATCAGCCGGGGCGATCAAAGCAAACTGCTTATAAAGTCATCGTGCAAGATAAANAGGTGAGTTTCAATTTAGTTTTTTTTCATGCTCGAAAGGATCATTTAAATAAGGTTTTACCGGTTGGAGAAAAACGAATTATTTCTGGAAAACTCGAATTATTTGATGGTATTCAGCAAATTGTGCATCCTGACTATATCATTCAACCGTCGGAAAAGATAGAAATTAAGAGGTTCCAAGCAATTTATCCTTTAACTGCGGGTATCACTCAAAAAATCATGCGCAAGTCATTACATTCAGCACTTCAATTGTTGCCTGAACTTGAAGAATGGATTGATCCAAGTTTGAAGAAGAGTAGGTCATGGCCAGATTGGAGCAAAGCTTTAAACCTTGTGCATGAACCAACTTCAGAAGAAGCTGTTGCTCCAACTTACCCCGCTCGGGAACGCCTATCATATGACGAACTTTATGCGCACCAACTGACGCTTGCGATTGCGCGGGTTAATAATCGGAAAAAGGTTGGGCGCAAGACAGTCGGAACTGGTGATCTGGTAGCCTCAGCCGTAGATGAGTTGGATTTTAAATTAACAAAATCTCAAAAAGTTTCCATCGAAGATATAAAAGAGGATTTAGCTAAACCTTTCAAAATGAATAGGCTTTTGCAGGGGGATGTAGGCTCAGGAAAAACAGTTGTTGCTTTTCTGTCGTTATTGTCAGCTGTAGAGGCTGGCGGGCAGGGTGTGCTGATGGCCCCAACGGAAATTTTGGTTCAACAACATCTTGAGAATCTACGCCCTCTTGGGAATAAANTGGGAGTTGTTGTCGAAGCTTTAACTGGAAGAGATAAGGGTAAAGAAAGAGATAGAAAGCTTGCAGCACTACTAGAAGGCAAAATTCATATTTTGATAGGAACTCACGCTGTGTTTCAATCTGGTGTTCATTTCCTGGACTTGCGTTTGGCAATAATTGATGAGCAGCATCGTTTCGGTGTTCGGCAGAGATTGGCTCTAGGTGAAAAAGGGCAAAGTGTCGATGTATTAGTTATGACTGCGACCCCAATACCAAGATCGCTCGCGTTATCGCAATACGGTGAAATGGACCTCACAGTTTTAACTGACAAGCCAGCAGGTCGTAAACCGGTAAAAACTGTCATTATTTCCGATAATCGAGTGAATGAAATTGTATTAAAGTTGAAAAAGGCAATCGATAAAAAAAATCAAGCTTATTGGGTTTGCCCATTAATAGAGGAGAGTGAGGTTTTAGATTATACGGCTGCTGAGGATCGTTTTAAGGCTCTTCGAGCTAATTTAGGAGAAGGTGAAGTAGGCCTAGTCCATGGTCAAATGAATTCTGACGAAAAAGATGAAGTTATGAAAAAGTTTAGTGAGGGAGAAATTAAAGTTCTGGTTTCGACGACGGTGATCGAGGTTGGTGTAGACGTCCCAAGCGCTAATATAATCGTTATAGAGCATGCAGAAAAATTTGGTTTAGCTCAATTGCATCAGTTGCGTGGGAGGGTTGGTAGGGGAACCTCAGAAAGTAGTTGTATTCTTCTATACAAGGCCCCATTAAGCGAAAATGGTGAGAGACGACTAAGTATTTTACGAGAAACTGAGGATGGGTTCAAAATAGCTGAGCTTGATTTGCAAATGAGAGGAGCCGGGGATATGATTGGAACTGCCCAATCGGGATTGCCGCGTTTTAGGATTGCCGACATCTACCATCAAGAACACTTAATTGATNTTGCTCAAAAGGACGCTCGACTTTTGCTTGAGAAAGACCCAACTTTGCGTTTGACAAAAAAAGGTAACGCATCCCGCAATTTGCTTTGGCTAATGGGCCAAGAGCAAGCGTTTCGTTTATTATCCGTAGGATAGACTATTTAAATATTCCCCAAATGTTCTTAAAAAGTTCTTTACATTTGAAACCTTTTATGTGAAAAGAACAAAACATAAACAAAGGGTCAAATTATGCGTACTGAACTTAAGAATATTTTATCAGGTAACGGGATTGGTTTTGTAAAAGACGCTATCGGTTGTGTTTCTTTGGTTTTAATATTGTTTGCCGGGCTTCATTTACCATCATTCTATTAAATTAGGATCATGAAATCTTATTTGAGATTTAGGATGTTTTTATAGGCTCCGGTTTTTTGATTTCATTAATTGCATCTGCTATTGCATCAAAGGTTAAGAGAATGGATGAGTGTCTATTTTTAAAATCTTTTGCAGGTTGTAGCACTTCGAGCTCTTCAAAAGGTTTATTAGGCGAAGAACCATTTTTAGTTAGCATATCGATCAATTCTTCACGAGCAGTAAGTATTTGATCCACATCACTACCAATAATTGATTTTGATATTACGCTTGCGGCTGCTTGACCAAGTGCACAGGCTTTTACCTCATGTCCATAATCAACTACTTTGTTCTCATTTAGACATATATCTACTGTCACCATTGATCCACACATAGGAGATCGTTTTTTTACGGTGCTCTGAGGGTTATCCAACCTCTTTGTATGCTCAATGTCGGCTGCTAAGGCTAATATTCGCTTAGAATATAAATCGATTAGGTCGTTGTTATTAGTCATTGTCCAAATATACTCTTTTCCCCTGGCTGTAAGTTATATAAATAATACAATAATTTTAAAAACAATATAGTGAATGATAATGAAATTTGAATTAAGCCAGTTAATATTTAATGAAAAGGGGTTGATACCTGCGATCGCTCAAGATTTTGAGTCGGGAACAGTTTTAATGCTGGCTTGGATGAATGTGGACTCCATCCGGCAGACCCTAGAGACCAAGCGTGTTACTTATTGGTCTCGCTCTCGTAGTGCCCTGTGGGAGAAGGGAGCTACCTCTGGGCATACCCAAGAGTTAATAGAGTTTCGCTTTGATTGTGATAATGACACAATTTTACTCCTGGTTCGGCAAAAAGGACCGGCATGTCACACAAACAGAACAAGCTGTTTTTTCAATAAATTAATTAATGAAAATGAAAGTGTTATATTAGAGCACTAGTTATCGATTAGATTTACTTGTTTGTTATTTTCTAGACTAAACCTAGCAATTCCCTAATATCTTCAGGGGTATACCCAAGTGCTCTGTACGTTTTTATTGATTGCGCATCACTTCTCTTTGCCAGTCGATGGCCTGCCTCATCGAGGATTAACCTATGATGATGATATTTAGGTGTCGGCAAATCTAGTACATTCTGAATGACGACGTGAATTTTTGTTGCCTCGAATAAATCTTCTCCTCGTATGACGTCCGTTACACCTTGATGTGCATCGTCTATAACGCTAGCTAAATGGTAGGCTGCATAACCTCGTCTCCATAAAACAACGTCTCCGATACTTTTTTTAAATTCAGAAAATGTGAAAGCTTGCTTGCTCTTCCGAAATATATTTTCTTGAAAATTGAAAAATGTTTTATCGAGCATTGGGTGCATGCGAATATTGCTTTGCAATAAATCTGGATTTTTTCGCATTTCCGTTGAGAAGTTATGTTTGCCATTACGGCATGTACCTGGATAAACTAGCCCATCCGCCCCATGTGGTGCTGACGTAATTGAGGCAATATCACCGCGAGAACATCTGCATATGAAAAGACCAAAATTTTCAGCTTTCTTTAACATTTCAGTGAAATAAAGGTCTAATCTTTCAGATTGTCTTAAAACAGTCTTATTCCATTTTATGCCCAGCCAGCTAAGATCTTCATATATTTGTTCTTCCCAATGAATTTTTGCTCTCGATTGGTCTAAATCTTCAATCCTTAAATGAAAATCACCATCGTTTTCCTGTGAAATATCATAAGCCAGCATTGCAGAGTAAGCATGTCCAAGATGCATAGGCCCCGTTGGTGATGGTGCAAATCGAGTTATAAAAGTCATAACTTTTTGATAATATATACCATTGACTTTAAATCTCGTTTTAAAATGTGCGGTCCTAGTTCGCAGAATAGTTGCACTGCTTTTTTTTCATTAACTGTTTGTTCAACTTTCAAAGAGTATTCTGGGACCATTAAAGAATGTTCATTGAACGAAAAAGCAAATAATCCATCTTTAGGAAGCAAATCGAAGACTTCATCAAATATTGAAATTGGGGCTGCGCCGACGCTTATTACGCCGATGGCAGTAATTATGGAATACTCATTTTTTTTAACTGGGATACTTTTGTTTGGATTAAAGCACTCTAAGTTTCTATAGATCCGTTTTTCACGGGCGATTTCAATCATTTCATTTGAAATATCAATTCCATCAATAGTTGAGAATCCACATGAAATGAGAGCTTCTGCAGACAGACCTGTACCGCAGCCGAAATCTAATATCGATGTAGACTTATTAGAAACAAATTTTGTTAATGCTTTGGCTGTTCTAATGGGCGTGGTATATTCGTTTTGAGCTAGCTCGTTGTCGTAGGTATCGGCCCAGTCCCGATATAAATCTCTAGGGTCTTTGTATTCGGCCTTATACACCTTATCCAAAAAATCCGCACACATAAATAAAATCTAGCTCTTTTTCCTCCTTAATGTCTAGTGCCAGCTAGCTTCCCACTCTTTCCACAAGGACTTCGCCCGATCAGTATATGCTTTGTATCTTGTTTTTCTTGCTTTTCTGCCAGATTTCAAACTGTCAATCGGATCAAATAGGCCAAAATTCACATTCATTGGTTGAAAAGATTTATGGTCTGCCCCACCTGAGATGTGGTTTAAAAGTGCGCCAGAGGCTGTATTTGATGGGACTTCATCTTTCTGGAGGCCCAGAATCTCAGCTGCTGCAAAGCGACCTGCAATCAATCCCATTGCGGCACTTTCTACATAGCCTTCAACTCCTGTTATTTGTCCGGCAAATCTAATGTTTGGTGATGATTTTAAGCGCATTTCTCTATCTAATAATTGGGGTGAGTTTAGAAACGTATTTCGGTGGATGCCACCCAATCGCGCAAAATTTGCATTTTCTAACCCGGGTATCATAGAAAAAACGCTTTTTTGAGCTCCGTATTTCATCTTTGTTTGAAAACCAACGATATTATACAATGTACCTATAGCATTGTCTTTCCTCAATTGAACGATAGCATATGGTTTTTCTTTGCTATTTGGGTTTGTTAAGCCAACTGGTTTCATTGGTCCAAATCTCAAGGTTTCCCGTCCACGCTCTGCCATAACTTCAATTGGTAAGCAGCCATTAAAGTATTCAATGTGTTCTTCTTCGCGAAATTCAGTTTTTTCGGCCTCCAATAAGGCATCTATAAAATTTTCATACTGAATTTTTGTCATTGGGCAGTTTAAATATGCTTTTCTTTCTTGCTCTGTTTCGCCCTTATCGTATCGCGATTGCATCCATGCTTTGGACATATCAATGGAGTCTTTGTACACGATTGGGGCGATCGCATCATAAAATGATAAGGCATCATTGCCCGTTAGTTCTCTTATACGATCTGCTAGTCTTTTCGAGGTTAATGGACCTGTCGCAACGATTACCTTATCAAAATGTTCTAATTCGACATTTTCATCGTTAATTACCCTTATATTAGGGTGTTGGTTTATTTTATTTGTGATGCATTTTGCAAAATTATCTCTATCAACTGCCAAAGCACCTCCGGCTGGAAGTCTATTATCAATTGCAGATTTAATAATTAAGCCATTCCCTACGTACATTTCCCAGTGCAGAAGGCCGACGGCATTATATTCGTTATCGTCTGACCTAAAGGAGTTCGAACAAACCATTTCACCCAAATAATCTGTATTATGTGCAAATGTTTTTACCTTCGGCCTCATTTCATACAAATCGACCTTAACTCCCATATTGGCAGCTTGCCATGCAGCCTCACACCCTGCCATTCCCCCACCAATAATTGTAAGGATTTTTGATGTCTTCATATTTTACCTGCAATGTAATTAATTAATGAGATCATTGGTCCCATTCTGGTATTTTCTTATCTAAGAAAAGGTTAATTCCCTTCTTTGTTTGCTCGAACATCATATTTTCTGCCATCACAGCACCAGTATAAGAATAGGCATCATTTATGCTCATTTCAGCTTGTTTGTANAATGCCTCTTTCCCTATTTTAACTGCATCACCCAGTTTACTAGCTATTTGTAACGCTAATTCATCTGCTGTCTCTTCCAGTTTACCAATTTTAGAAACCTTGTTGATTAAACCAATTTCCTTGGCTTCTTTCGCTTCAATAAATTGCCCTGTCACAAGCATCTCGAAAGCTTTTTTGCGTCCAACCGCTCGTGTTAGAGCTACCATTGGTGTGGAACAAAACAGTCCAATATTAACGCCGTTTACGCCAAAGCGCGCACTTTCATCTGCAACTGCTAAATCACAACTTGCTACAAGTTGACAACCAGCAGCTGTTGCAATGCCATGGACTTGTGCAATTACAGGTTGTGGCAAAGATTGAATGGTAGTCATCATTTTTGAGCATCTTACAAACAGATCCTGAAAATAACCGACTCCGCCATCAGGATTTTGCCTTTGCTTAGTCATTTCTTTAAGATCATGACCAGCACAGAAACCATTCCCAGCTCCTGAAATAATAACACAACGTATGTTATTACTTTTATTTACGCTATCAAGTTCCTCTTGCAGAGCATTCAGTAAATTATCTGAAAGTACATTTAATCTACTGGGCTGGTTAAGTAATAACCTACAGATTGCACCGCGATCAATTCTCTCGACCAGACTCATCTTGTTCTCTTTCTAGATTTATTCCATATGTAANTAGAGTTTTGTACCGAGGTATCAATGAAATTACAATTTTCAATTTCAGAATTATCAAGCTACCTAGACGAGGTTTTTCCGCAGGTAGTTAATAGGTATAGAATTGTTGATCTGCAGCAGGGATATGCAAGAGTTATTCAAAATATAACACAAGAAAATTTGCGACCAGGAGGAACAGTTTCCGGTCCAACGATTTTTAGTCTTGTTGATATCGGAATGTATATTTTGCTTCTGGCGCATATTGGCAAGGAGCCTCTGGCCGTGACCACAAATTGTTCTATAGATTTTCTAAAAAAACCTACAATGGATGAGGAGCTATTTGCCGACTGTAATCTTTTAAAATTAGGTAAAACTTTAGTTGTTGGAGAGGTGCTAGTTAAATCATCTGACAAGGAAGCCCTGTTAGCAAGGTCCTCAATCACATATTACAGGCCAAAAGCTCAAACCTAAATTTTATGAAATGATTTTTGGTGAGGAAGGATTTGAGCCAGACCCATTTGCCGAAACTTGCTTCATCTTAGAAGGGTCGGGTGAGGCTGCCTCATTTTTACTATTTTTTGCATTTTGGTTAATGGGATCATCCTGTCTTTGCACTGACCCTTCAAAGTGCGCTCCAGACTCAATTGCGATCGTTTTATGGATTATGTCTCCCTCTACGCGTGCGGTAGATGTGAGCCTTACTTTTAAACCCCTTACACGGCCAACAATTCGACCATTTATAACGACATCGTCTGCAACTACTTCCCCTTTGATAGTGGCGCTTTCACCAATGGTTAATAGATGAGCCCTAATATCTCCTTCTACCAGGCCTTCCACTTGAATATCACCAAGGGTTTTAATGTTGCCAATCACTTTTAAGTCTTCCGACAGTACAGATGCCGCAGGCTTAGACCGAGAAAACGGAGCTGAAAAACTTAGCTCTTTTTCTTCACTCGATGCGTCTGATACTAATGGTGTTGCAGCATCGCTACTTTTTTTCTGGTCTGTAATTTTGGTTTTAGAAAACATTTTGTCTCGCCCTGATGTATTTCATTGGATTTATCGGTTTACCATTTCTTCGAATTTCATAGTGTAAATGCGTTCCGGTAGATCTGCCAGTATTACCCATTTTGCCAATCCGATCGCCTTGAGAAATTTTTTGACCCACGCTTACACTAATTTTTGACAAGTGAGCATACCGCGTTTCATAACCGAAGTCATGTTTTATTTTTATTAATTTGCCATAACCTTTTTCCCACCCGGCGAAATTAATAACACCGTCCGCTGTGGCCAGGATTGCACTCCCGTGTTTTGCAGCCATATCAGTACCATAGTGCATTGTACCCCAACGCGGTCCAAAACCAGATGTGTATTGAAAAGTTTCATTTAAAGGATGCGCAAAAGGTATTTTTTGCACTGCTATTCGCCAAGCGCCGAGCTCTAAGATTTGGTCTACCATCTTGGCTGCTAATTTTTCATTATTAGTCAAGCTGTCTATTGGGAGTTTTGAAATTGGTAGATTTGGCCCCCCATATCCAGAATAAGTATTTCGTATTACATTTAGTATACTATTTAAATCAAGGCCGACAGATTTAAACATTTTTTCCAATGGTTTGACTGATATTACTAATGCTTCTTCAATTTGTCTGAATATTTGTTCGTTGTTTTGTTGAGACAAGTCTGCTTCATATGACAGTTGATCAACTTTTTTTAATGCTTTTACTAATTTTGCTTTAATGTCATCGCGCTCTTTGACAGTCTCCTCCAATAGTGACAATAGAATGGATATTCGTGGTAGTGTGTTGATCGTATTTTCTTGTTGCAGACCAGCCACATTATTGAGGCGGTTCTTTTGTTCTTCTAACCCCGCAAAGTTATTATTTTTTGTTTGTTTTATAAGCTCTTGTAGTATCAGAATGCCTGATTGCAATTCTTCTTCTCGTATTTGTGCTTTTGTGATCTCAACCTGGAAGTCTTCAATGGCTTCTAATGCTTCTCTTAGTTTCGCTTCCGTATCTTTAACTCTTTGGAAATATGAATATTTTTCATCTGATATTTGTTCAATTCGATCTTCGTAATTCACGTTTGATCTGGCGAAATAGTCTTCTTTAACCCCTAAATTCAGCGCTTTGAAAGTAAAAATTAGCGAAGAGAAAAGTGACCAACTTACAAAAATAAATACTGCAAAGATAATTATAGCTTGAGTGGATGAACTAAGAGTAAAAAATTTAGTATCTGATCCCGTTTTTATTAACAGTTGCCTACTGGGAAAATAATTGCTCCAGAATTTTTCGATAAGTATAGAAATTTTACGTAACATAGACTTTGTTGATATATTTTACTCAATAAGCTTTATGTAAACTAAAATGCTTAGAAACAAAAGTTACGAGTAAACACAAAACTTTACAAGTTCTTCACTGCATTGAGCACATCTGTAACATGATCTTTAATTCTTACTTTTCGCCATTCTTTTACCACAGTGCCGTTCCCATCTATTAAAAAGGTGGAGCGTTCAATTCCCATGTAAGTCTTACCGTACATAGATTTTTCTTTCCAAACGTCGAAAGCCTCACAAATTTCAGCTCTATCATCGGAAAGTAGAGGTATTTTAAGATCATTTTTTAAAATAAACTTCTCATGGCTTTTTATATCATCTTTTGAAATTCCAATTATGACGGTATTAAGTTTTTCGAAATCTTCTTTTGCTTGAGAAAAGGCAATTGCCTCTTTAGTACATGATGGTGTTGCATCCCTCGGATAAAAAAATAAGACCACATTTTTGGGTCGTAATTCGTTTAACTTTAACATTTCGCCTCCATCTCGAGGAAGTGATACGTCTGGTGAGCTATAAGGAACATTCATTATATTTTTACTTTCTAAAATAGTCGCAACTAGATACAGAAGTTAGTGCGGGTAATTGAGAGTTAAAGGAAAGAATAGATATTGCAAACGCTACTTAAAATATTTTTTAGAACGTTTTTTGATAATTCTATAATTCGGACTTTTCTCACAGTTTTTTCGATTACTATTAGTTCTGCTGCAGTGGCAGTTATAATGATGCTGTTTACTTTATCAGTTAGAGCTGTGGATGCACCGAAATTCGTGAAAAATTATATAACTGAAGAGATTGAAAATTTAGATTTTGAGAGTCAGTTTGAATTTGGACGCGTTCAGATTGCGTTAAGTGAAAATTTTAATCCCAAAATTATTGTTTCTGATGTGACGATTTATGATAATGTAGATAGTCTTCCATTCCTAGAGATATCTAAACTTGAGTTGGGTGCGTCTCTGCGACAAATATCTACTGGCAACTTTAATTTAAGTACCATTTTGCTTGATGGTTTAACCATTGGTGTAAGCAGAGATATTACCGGGGATTATTCCATAAAATTTGGGCAAAATAGTCTTCTCACCAGTGAAGTTGATGTTTTTTCCCCGGCATCCATGGGCCTGAGGAAATTTTTTGAAAGAGAAGCTTTCTTGGATTTAGAGAATTTTACAGTCACTTCCATGACTGTGCAGTATGATGATCAAAAAGAGTCGAAGCTTTGGGTTATCGACGGTGCTAGGATAGAATTAAATAAACAGCTTGACGATGTATTTGTGCGTGGAGACGCTGCATTTTTAATGGGTGGAGCTGACATTTCAATGCTTCAAGTTAACTATGAAACAAATCTAAAGTCGGGAGATGGAAGCGTTGGAATATTATTTGAGGGTTTCCCATCTAAAGAAATTGCCGCACAAGCCCCAGCTCTGTCTTGGTTGAATGTTGTTGAGGCACCAATTTCGGGTGCCTTTAGAACAAANGTCGGTTCTGAGATGGAAGTCGATGAAATTAATGCTTCACTAAGGATTGGTTCAGGGGTCATACGAGCCGATGATAAAAGTAAACCTTTGCGTTTCGATAATGCGAATGTCTATTTTTCATACAACAGAAAAATTAATCTTCTTAATTTTGAGGAAATAACCATAAACAGTACTGACCTGCAGACGATCTTAGCAGGATCAGTGCAGCTGAAGGTTGATGAGAATAAAAGGACTTATTACACCGGCACTCTTACGGCAAATGAACTAAAAGCCAACCCGCTTGAAATATANGAGCGCGCACTCGAATTAGAAGATGTCGTTATTGACTTTCTGTTGGAGCCTAAGCCTTTCAACTTAGAAATCTTGAAACTATCCGCGCGGGATCCATTGAGAGAGTTGGTTATCTTCGCAAAGGGACAAATTATTTCAGGAAAAGGTGGTTGGGAGGTTTCGTCAGATCTAGAAAGTAGTCAAGCAACAAAAGACGATATCATAGCTTACTGGCCTCCTGAATATAAAAAGAATGGACGCATTTGGCTGGAGAAAAATGTTTTTGGTGCAAATTTAAATGATCTCTACGCTTCGGTAACTTTTGGAAGCAACATTAAACCAAGAGTTGTAATGGGTTATTCTTTTTCTAATGCAACAATAAATTTAATGAATGGCTTTCCTCAATTGGAGAATGCAGCTGGAAATTACTCATTCTATGACAAAAGATTTTCTGTGAGTTTAACAAATGGCTATGTTGGTGATCAAGCTAAACGGTTAGATCTTTCTGGATCAAATTTGGTTGTAAATAATACAGATATTAAACCATATCCTGCCCAAATTAATTTAAATTCAGTCGGTCCTCTATCCGCTCTGATTTCATTGTCTAATTTGGAAAAAAATAATGGTTTTGAGGTTCCAAAAAGTATTCAAGGAGGTGCTAAACTAAAGGGAATTCTAAATCTACCACTTAAAAGGGAGATAAAGCCTCAAGAAATTACATATAAATTGTTTGGTACTATTGAAGATATCAAGATTAGTGAGAAAACATTTCCTTATGATCTTGAAGCAGCAAGGCTTTCATTAGAACTAAATGAGGGTCGCTTGCAATTAAATGGGCCAATACTCGTTGGGGATATTCCAGTTGATTTGAAATATATTTCTGGATTTGGAAAAGAAGGTCTCAATATCGCTCCCCGTATTGATGGAAAAATATTAATATCAGAGCCCATATTACAAAACTTTGGAATGGGCCCTGGAAAGGAGTGGTTTTCTGGCAGTTCCGCAGCATTTTTCACTTTAGACCTTCCGAGAAATAAAGACGCAACATTCCGATTAACGTCAAACCTAAAAGGCCTTGAAATAAGAATTCCGGAACTTGGATGGAAGAAAAATGAGACTTCCTTGGCTAATTTGGAAGTGCTTGGACATATCAGTGATCGAATAAAATATGACAAACTAATTATTTCAGGAGAGGGTTTAGAGGTAGATTTGAGGATCAACAATAATGAGAAATTTATTATAGAGCGGTTGGTCAGAGAAGATATCTTGGATATTTCTGGTGCTATATCCCAAAATGGATTGGAAATCACAGGTGGTGAAGTTAACATTGCAAACTATCTAAAAGCTATTGGTTCAAATGGGAAAAGTAAATTTAGCACTCCGATTTTTGTAAATTTGGATAGGCTTGATATCACAGACTCTTTTTACATTGATAATTTTTCAACAAGCTTTGTATCAGACAGGATTAACGGAAATTTTAATGGTTTATTTATGGGCATTGATCCTGTCACTGGTACGTTTAATTCCAAACTTGAAAATAGCTCTACTGAAATATTATCGAATAATGCCGGAGCTTTCTTACAAGCAGCTGGAATTATAAAGAAGGGTGCTGAAGGTTCTCTTAAATTAAAAATTGATCGTAATAATGAAAAAATTGAAGGGAGGTTATTAACAGAAGATCTGAAGATTTATGATTTACCAGCTCTAGCTAAATTACTACAAGCACTTTCGATAATTGGATTGCTTGAGCAAATGCTAGGACAAGGGCTTTTTCTGACTGAAAGCGATATAAATTTTAGACTTGATGATGATCAATACATCATTGATCGTGCGAGCTTCTTCGGTCCGTCACTCGGTATTTCACTAGATGGGTATTTGGATAGAGATGATCGATTATTGGATTTTCAAGGTGTTTTTTCTCCTGTTTATGCAATTAATGCGATTGGTTCCGTTTTAACTCGTAAAGGAGAGGGCCTAATCGGTTTTAATTTTGATCTTTGGGGTGATCCAGATTCACCAAAGGTTCTCGTAAATCCATTTTCTGTACTGACACCTGGAATGTTTCGAGAAATTTTCAGAAGGCCGCCACCAAAGGTTGAGTTAGATAAATGAAGCTTGAAGATTTTGACTTTGAACTTCCGACAGATTTAATTGCACTTAGGCCCAAAACCCCCAGGGTGTCAGCACGACTACTCGTAGCAACAGATAATACTATTGATGATTTAATAGTTAGTGATTTGGTAAACTTGCTGCGACCGGGAGATAGGTTAGTTCTGAATAATACTAAGGTCATACCAGCTCGTCTGTCTGGCACACGTACCAGAACGATTAGTGCAAAAAATATTGTAACAGCCAAAATAGCAATAAATTTGATCGAACGTATCGCTAAAGATACATGGGTCGCTCTTGTAAAACCTTTACGAAAACTCGATCTTGGCGAAATCATAGATCTTGGGTTAGGCTTGAATGCAAAAATTACTCATAAATCTAACGGTACTGCTACTCTTTGTTTTAACAAAAGTGGCCAAGAATTAGATGACAGTTTATATGCTATTGGCTCAATGCCATTACCTCCTTACATCGAAAAAAAAAGATCGGCGGACTTAAGGGACGTAGTCGACTATCAAACGATATGGGCAAAAGAACCTGGGTCGGTAGCAGCACCAACTGCTTCACTGCATTTTGATAAAGAATTATTAACTAAGCTTAAAAGGTTAGGCGTTACCATCACGTTTGTCACGTTGCATGTTGGTGCAGGGACCTTTTTGCCTGTAAAGGTTGATGATATTAGCGAACACCAAATGCATCCAGAGATTGGCTATATCTCGGAAACTGCAGCTACAGAAATAAACGAAACCAAATTGAGCGGGAATCGCGTGATACCAGTAGGAACGACGGCTCTAAGATTGATTGAATCAGCAGCTCAAGATGATGGCTTTGTTAATGCGTGGAGCGGTCAAACAGATATATTCATTTATCCAGGATTTAACTTCAAAGTAGCTGACGGTCTTATGACGAATTTTCATCTGCCAAAATCTACTTTACTAATGCTAGTGTCGGCGTTAATGGGACCTGACCGTATAAAGAAAATCTATGCACATGCTCTACAAAAAAAATATAGATTTTTTTCATACGGTGATGCGTCGCTTTTGTTGAAGAAACTTTAGTAAAACACGCTTTAAAATTGCTGAAATTTTAGAGGTCTGATTCATGTTTATCGTCTTAGGAAATACATGGGCGCTTATGCTCGGCATGATGTTGTTGATGGTCGGAAATGGTTTGCAAGGAACCTTGATTGGGATCAGAGGTGAATTAGAGGGCTTTAGTACTATTGAATTGTCAGTCGTGATGTCTGCTTATTTTGTAGGTTTTTTAGGAGCCAGCCGTCTTGTTCCAGAATTAATCCGACGTGTCGGCCACGTTCGCGTTTTTGCAGCGCTGGCATCATTTATTTCTGCAGTTTTGATAGCGTATCCGCTTCTGGCAAATCCTATTTTTTGGTCATTCGGTCGGATCGTTATTGGTTTCTGCTATTGTGGCGTCTACATTACTGCAGAGAGTTGGTTAAATAACTCCGTTAATAACGATAAGCGGGGACAAGCTTTATCTCTATATATGATAGTGCAAATGATCGGAATTGTTTCTGCACAGGGTGTGTTGGCACTTGGAAATCCAAATGGTTACAGTTTGTTCATTATTATTTCTATACTTGTGTCTATCTCTTTTGCACCAATTTTGTTATCCGTAAGTCCCACTCCTGCTTTTGAGCGTACAAAACCTATGAGCCTTNCGCAGCTATTCAGAAGCTCGCCATTGGGCTGCGTAGGTATGTTCTTACTGGGAGGTGTATTTTCGGCTCAATTTGGCATGTCGGCTGTATTTGGTTCTCAAATAGGCTTATCTTTATCTAAAATCTCTTTATTTGTTGCAGCTTTTTATATTGGAGCGATGATCTTCCAATATCCGATCGGATGGATGTCGGATAGAATGGATAGAAGATTGTTGATCTTGCTAATCTCTGCTTCGTCCGCAGGCGGATCTGTGTTTGCTTATTTTGCGGGAGATTATTTTTTTGCATTGGTATTTGCGGCATTTTTAGTAGGTGGGCTATCAAATCCGCTTTATTCTTTAATTATTGCCCATGCAAATGATTTTATTGAGTACGAAGATATGGCTTCAGCTGCCGCTGGTTTATTGTTTGTTAATGGGATTGGAGCAATTTCTGGGCCTCTTATAATAGGTTATGCTATGAACGCCTTTGGGCCTGAAATCTTTTTTGTTATTATATTTTTGTTAATGAGCACTTTGGCTGCATATGCGGGTTATAGAATGACGCAACGGGCGACTGTGAGTGATACATCCGTTTATGCAGCAGTTTTGCCGAACTCAACGGGTGTGGCAGTGGAAATAGCTCAAGAATATGCTTTNGAGATTGCTAATGAAGACGATGAAAAAAGTGATGCATAAATCACACTGAGTTTTAACATTTGTTTCTTGTTTGTATTGCTATAAAAACGCATAGCTTTAACAATGAAAATGAGCAGTATAATAAAATATGGGAGCATCTTTAAAATGACCCCTGAGAAGATTTTAAGTTTTTGGTTAGACGAAACTAATCCAAAGCAATGGTACGCGGCGTCAAAAGAATTAGACGGTATAATTTTACGGGAATTTTACTCNACATGGGTATCCATAATGNATGGAAAGTTTGGAATGTGGTTAACCTTTCCATCAGGGTCACTTGCGTATATTTTGGTTGTAGACCAATTTTCAAGAAATATGTTTAGAGGTTCCTCAAAAGCGTTTTCATCTGATTGTGTTGCTCTCGCAGCTGCAAAACAGGCGATAACGCATAAATTTGATCTTGCTATTAGCGAGCCAGCGCGTCAATTTTTCTACCTTCCCCTTATGCATTCGGAAAGCTTGCAAGACCAGGAGCGATGTATAAGGTTAATGAATGAAAGGATGCCAGCCGACGGGATTAATAATCTCTTACATGCCAAAACGCATCGTGAAGTTATTCGAAAATTTGGTCGTTTTCCAACCAGGAATGAAGCTTTAAATCGAAAGAATACTGCTCTTGAGGCCGATTTTATAAAAAATGGCGGGTACGNTATGACCTATACACAACTCGCAAATTCCGCTTAAGCATAGCTCCTGCATTGAGTTAGTTTAAATGTTAGTTTAATACTAAACTTAGTTGGAAGGTGGTGTTTATGGCGTCTAATTTATTTGATTTGATCGTGTTGGGTGCTGGGCCGGGAGGGTACGTGGCCGCCATTAGAGCTTCTCAGTTAGGTCTTAATGTGGCCGTGGTTGAGCGCGAACATCTCGGTGGTATTTGTCTTAATTGGGGATGCATTCCCACAAAAGCAATGTTGCGGAGTGCTGAAGTTTATCACTTGGCAGAACGTGCAAAAGAATTTGGGTTATCTGCAGAAAAAATAAGCTTTGATTTAAATAAGATAGTAGAAAGATCGAGAAAGATCTCAGGTCAATTAAACCAGGGTGTTGGGCATCTTTTGAAAAAAAATAAAGTAACTGTGTTCTCTGGTGAAGCTAAATTGTTGGATAGGTCCAATGTTAGTATTAATAGTGACGGGAAATACGAAAAAATCACAGCAAAGAATATTGTTCTAGCGACCGGTGCTAGAGCGCGAGAGCTTCCGGGCATGGAAGCAGACGGAGACCTTGTTTGGACCTATAAGCATGCTTTAACTCCTTCAAGAATGCCTAAAAAGCTTTTGGTTATTGGGTCGGGCGCAATAGGTGTAGAGTTTGCTAGTTTTTATAACACATTTGGTGCCAACACGACGATTGTGGAGGTTCTTGATAGAATACTGCCGGTTGAAGACGAGGACGTTTCTTCGTTAGCTGCAGAACAATTTGCAAAGCAAGGAATGACCATAAAAACAGGTGCGAAAGTACAAAAATTAGAAAAGAAAAAGAACCAAGTAGTAGCGTCAATTGACTGTAACGGTGTTACTGAAGTGTTGGAATTTGATACAGTAATCTCTGCAGTCGGAATAATCGGTAATATAGAAGGGCTAGGGTTAGAAGAAGTTGGTGTGGAAACGAAGGCCAATCACGTGGTTACCGATGAGTACTGTGAAACAACTGCGTCAGGTATCTATGCAATAGGTGATCTAACAGGCGCTCCTTGGTTAGCGCATAAGGCCAGCCATGAGGGTGTGCTCGTGGCGGAAAAAATAGCGGGGCAGAGCGTAAAGCCAATAAATCCAATTGCTATTCCGGGTTGTACTTACTCTTATCCTCAAATTGCATCGGTTGGTTTAACCGAGGCTCAAGCTCAAAAAGCGGGTTATAAAATAAATGTTGGAAAGTTTCCTTTTATAGGAAATGGAAAGGCTATCGCTTTAGGGGAAAAAGAGGGTTTTATCAAAACAATATTTGACACAAGTTCTGGTGAGTTGTTAGGTGCGCATATGATTGGCGCTGAGGTAACAGAGCTAATTCAAGGATATGTAATTGGTCAAGCGTTGGAAACTACTGAAGATGATCTGATCCACGCCGTGTTTCCACATCCAACACTTTCNGAAATGATGCACGAGTCGGTTTTAGATGCACACAGTCGGGTAATACATTATTAATATCAGTATCTTATACAAGTAAAATTATGTAAAATTATTTTTAATTTTCTACTATGCAGTTCGCCTACGTCCGCCACGTCTTCCGCCTCGACCAGAGACTTGACTGCCTGAAGATGAAGGTTTGTTAAATTGTATCCAAGAGGAGCCATGAGGGTCATTATCTGTTAATAAATTAGCCGCACGNATAGCTTCCATTTCTTTACCGGCCCTGCTCTTAGTTGATCCTAGACCGAAAATTTTAACAAAAGTTTCTTGGTCTAAGTCTGCAGGAAGAATAATCCCAGCTTTTTGAACCTCTTCCTTTTTTTCTTCAATCTTTTTCGTAGAAACAGGTAATGCTACTGGGTTCATAATTGCAGACGTCATTCCTGCTCCCATTGCCATTGGCAGAAAGGCGTTATTAATTCCATGTCTGTTTGGCAAACCAAAAGATATGTTCGAAGCGCCGCACGTGGTATTAACCCCAAGTTCTTCCCGTAACTTTCGAACTAAGGTNAATACCTGGTTTCCTGCAGTCGCCATTGCGCCAATTGGCATCACCAAAGGGTCAACTACAATATCCTGCGCTGGTATATTAAAATCTGCTGCTCTTTCAACTATTTTTTTTGCAACCATAAATCGTACATCGGGGTCTTCTGAAATTCCTGTGTCGTCATTGGATATTGCAACAACAGGAACATTATATTTTTTAACGAGGGGCAGAACGAATTCTAATCGGTCCTCTTCCCCGGTAACAGAATTTAACAACGGTCTACCCTCAGCAGCCTCCAATCCAGCCTCCAATGCTGCAGGCACAGAGCTATCTATACAGAGCGGTATGTCTGTTAAATTTTGAACTAGATTTATCAGATCAACCATAAGCGGTGGTTCAGTCTCGTTTGGATTTGGGTTCGAATTGTATACAACACCCGCNTTTATGTCTAAAATGTTCGCGCCGGCTTCGACTTGAGCCAATGCATCACTTTCCACCGTAGTAAAGTTCCCGGCTTCGAGTTCTAATGCTAATTTTTTTCGACCTGTTGGATTTATACGTTCTCCAATAACACAAAATGGTTCATCAAAGCCTATTATTGCAGTCTTTGACTTTGATTCAATTATGGTTCGTGCCATTTTTTACCTCGTAAGTATTAAGCGGACTTAATATTTTTTGTTAAGTTATTTGAAATCCACTCGGCATTAGTCTTAATGCCGCCTAGTGGAAAAAAATGAATACTGGATATATTTGCATTGGGGTTTTTGCTTACACCTGTCGCCAATGCTTCTAAAACTTCTGTTGGCTCATAAGGAAGTAAAAGCTTTGTAAGATCCAAGGCCCTTTTCTGAAGAACTTTCAGTGATGGACCTACTCCACATGCTATGGCGAATTTAATTAACGTTTGTAACTTAGCAGGTCCCGCTACGCCCACGTTTATGGGTAAAGTGATCCCCGCTGCATTAATTCTGTTTGCCCACTCAAAAATTGGGACTGAGTCAAAAGCGAACTGGGTCGTGATACCCATATTAGCGTCAGTTCGTTCTGAAAACTTTTGCTTCCATTCAAGAGCCATATCAACATTTTTATTGGTATTGTCCGGGTCGATATCGTTATTTCCCTCTGGATGGCCTGCGACATTTAAATCCGTGAAACCATATTTATCGAACAGTTCAGTTTCAAGTAACTGCATCGAAGAGTCAAAGCTGCCCTTTGGTGTATCGATCCCGCCGGCCAGTAGAAGAGCTTGCTTAACGCCAGCTTCTGATACGTAACGGTCTATCCAGTCCGATAAAGTGGGCTTGTCTTTTATTATGCGCGCCGGAAAATGTGGCATTACTTTAAATCCTTCATTTCCCAGCCTTACNGCGGTTCTAACCATATCATCAATTGAAGTTCCATCGATATGAGCGATGTAAATTAAAGTATCCTTGGGTAAAATATTGGAAAAACTTTCAACTTTTTCAGCAGTTCGCGGCATTATTTCCATAGAAAACCCGCTAAGAAGGCCATTGAAGTCTTTGATAGGCGCAGGTTGGTCTTTAGATTTTTTAAAGTTTAAAAGTGCCATTTTAACTCCTAGAAAAGTTTCACTTCCAGCCTTCGTTTTCGATAAGATATTTCAGTTTTTCTTGACTGTATTCTGACTCAATTCGTTCTGCCTCACTTCTGGCAACTGTATCGGGATCACCCTCGATGAGGTAAGGCTCTGCCTTGTGCCATTCAGCCAAATAATCGTCGGACCCTCTTAGATTACACTTCATGGCTGCTCTATCGATTGCTTGTTCAAACCGTTCACTCAACTGAATCTTTGAGCCACGTCTGCCCTTGCCAACGATCACTTGGGCTGGGATGTCGCGCCAGTACACAACTGTTACTTCAGGCATTCCTATTCCTTCTCATCGAGTCTCACATGTAGGGCAGCTGCACTTTTATGCCACGTCGGTTTTCGACTAGCTTTTGTCTAAGAGCGACTAAAATTTTTTGTAAAATTATAAATCCTTATTAAATTGCCTTGCGAAATGCAGCCGTCACATTTATCGTCTACTTAAGTTATTTAATAGGGGGCGTAATGCTATGGCGCCCAAGCGTCCAAAAGGTGTGGATGTTTTCCCGAAAGTGGTTGAGGACGCCTCACCAATGTCGCCAAGTCCGACCGACTTATATGCCGCTTTGGACTTGGGGACAAATAGTTGTAGAATGTTGATTGCCCAGTCCAAGGGTAGTCAATTTCATGTTGTGGATAGTTTTTCCAGAACTGTTCAGCTCGGGGCTGGCCTCGAGCGTAGCGGACGTTTGAGCCGAACTTCCATGTATCGTACAATCCAAGCTCTTCGAGTGTGCAAACAAAAATTGAAAAAACACAAAGTCCGAAGGATGCGATTAGTAGCAACTGAGGCGTGTAGAAGAGCATTGAATGCAAGTGATTTTATCGCTGCCGTCAAGAGAGAAACTGGTCTCAGATTAGAAATCATAAAGCCGGAAGAAGAGGCGCGCCTGGCTGTAATTTCGTGTGCGCCTCTTGTTAGCGCAAAAACGGAGCAGCTACTGGTGGTTGATATTGGAGGCGGGTCGACTGAGTTGGTTTGGATTGATCTGAGCTCGGTGCCAAGCTGGGATAGACCAAGATCAATAATGAGACTTCATGCTGGCTTCCATCATTTTGATGGTCCATTTCCAGCGGCCAAGGTGATTGATTGGATTTCAGTGCCGCTTGGAGTGGCAACTTTACGTGATCAATTCAGAGATGTTCAAGACGACTCTGCTCGCTACGCACTAATGAGCTGTTATTTTGAAGAAAAATTGGCTGATTTTGCTCCTTATGATTTTGCTCCGCTAAAAAATGCGGAGGAGCGACAAGCATTTCAGATTATTGGAACTTCCGGCACAGTCACGACAGTTGCATCCAGTCATCTTGGGCTTAAACGATATGACCGTACAAAGGTGGACGGACTTAGGATGAGTTCAGAGCAAATTGATAAAGTTATAAATTCATATTTAGAGCTNGGTCCNGATGGTCGTAGACATGATCCAAGAATAGGAAATGATNGACACGCTTTAATTATGTCGGGATCAGCTATACTTCAGGCNCTTTTACGCTGCTGGCCAACAGACCGACTATCGGTNGCNGATCGTGGATNANGAGAAGGACTTTTATACGCTCAAATGTGCGCAGACGGTTTGATAGAAGGTACTGCTTTATAGCAGGTCTGATAGAGACAATAACGATTGCAGGATCTGAAATTTTGGCTGGTAAACAAAAAAACTCTGGCAGAGGGCAGAGAGAATTAAAAGCAAGTGTGAAAAGTGCTCGTGGAAGAACTGTTTCTCAAGTTAAATGGTTGCAAAGACAACTTAATGATCCTTATGTGAAAAGAGCAAAAGCGGAGGGTTATAGAGGTAGAGCGGCTTATAAAATCATGGAGCTTGATGATAAATTTAAGTTCCTCAAACCCGGATATCGCGTGGTTGATCTGGGATGTGCTCCAGGCGGTTGGTGTCAGGTTGTATCCGAAAGAGTAAATGCACAAGGAAATTTAAAAGGAAAACATATTGGGCAAGTTATCGGAGTAGACTTGCAGGAAGTAGAGCCCATCGCCGGTGTAGAGCTGTATCAATTAGACTTCTTATCGCATGATTCTGATACAAAAATTAAAAATTTTTTAGGTGGTAAGGCTACAGTTGTTTTATCGGATATGGCNGCTCCCTCTTCGGGGCATAAAAAAACGGATCATCTGAGAATTATGGCTCTTTGTGAAGCGGCTGCATTTTTTGCGTTTGATGTTCTAGAGTTAGAAGGTACTTTCGTAGCTAAAGTTCTGGCTGGTGGAGCGGAGGGCGAGTTGCAGAAAATCCTTAAAAACCGTTTTAGAAAAGTTTTCAACTTTAAACCCCCAAGCAGTCGTTCAGATAGTTCTGAAAAATTTGTTGTAGCATTGGGGTATAGAACTGATGAAAAAGAGTAGTCAGCAATAATTGCATACATACCCTCAGATATGTTTTGAGCTAAAAAAGTTCAGCAACTTGCTNGTGTCAAATTACAAGACTATGTCGGTAATTTGTTATATAATACCGTAAATTCTTATTAATAATAAATCGGTTTTTAGTTACATTGATAATATAAATAATATAATTTTAGAAAGTTAAAAATGCCCTTAAATTTTAGCAAAAAGGTATTTATCACATGCGCGGTAACGGGATCGGGCAGTACGCAGGATAGAAGTAAATTTGTGCCCCGAAGCCCCAAAGACATTGCTGACAGTGCTATTCTCGCTGCAAAAGCGGGAGCCGCAATAGTTCATTGCCATGTTAGAGATCCTGATACTGGCGAGCCAAGTCGTGATTTATCCTACTATCGTGAAGTGACTGATAGAATACGCTCCTCTGAAGTTGATGTCGTGTTAAACCTAACTGCTGGAATGGGGGGNGATTTAGTTTTGGGAGGAACAAAATCTCCGTTACCTTTGGCAAAAGGGACTGATATGATAAGCGCTGAAGAGCGAGTTGNTCATATAGTGGAATGTTTACCTGAAATTTGTACCCTGGATTGTGGGACGATGAATTTTGCCGAAGCTGATTACGTCATGACCAATACGCCGGGGATGTTGCGTTCCATGGGAGGCATGATGACTGAATTAGGGATTAAGCCAGAAATAGAAGCGTTTGATACAGGGCATCTATGGTTTGCAAAGCAGCTTGTATCAGAAAAAGTTATCGCTCCAGATGCTTTAGTTCAACTTTGCATGGGAGTGCCTTGGGGTGCCCCTGACGATTTAAATACTTTTATGGCAATGGTTAATAATGTGCCAAAAGACTGGACTTTTTCAGCCTTTTCCTTGGGAAGAAATCAAATGGCTTACGTGGCAGCAGCAGTTTTGGCGGGAGGAAATGTACGTGTTGGACTTGAAGATAACCTNTGGTTAAGAAAAGGAGTTTTAGCAACCAATGAGAAGTTGGTTGAGAGAGCGAAAGTTATAATTGAGGGGATGGGGGCNGAGCTTATGGACGCNGNAGAAGTNAGAAATAAATTANATTTAAAAAAACGNTTACCGAGTTCATAAAATGTCTCGTCGTATTGTTATTACCGGAGGTGGAAGTGGTATTGGGCTAGCCATTGCTAAGCGTCATCTTGCAGAGGGTGCGAGGGTGGCAATTTGTGATGAAGATATTTCGCTGGTGAAGAGGGCTTCTGAAAATTACGAAATAGCCATTTCGTTTTGCGCTGATGTGTCTGACAGCAATCAAATGAAAGATTTCCATAATAATATCATTGATGNGTTTGGCGGGGTCGATGTGATGTACGCAAATGCAGGAGTAGGAGGNCCGGCAGGTCCCATTGACGAAATTGATCACAATGAATGGAAGAGATGTGTAGAAGTCAACCTGTTTGGTGCATTCTATAGTGCTTCGTGGGCATCTAGAATAATGAAGGTGCAAAAAAATGGATGCATTATTTTCACCTCATCTACTTCCGGATTATTTGGGGTTCCAAATAGATCTCCTTATGTTGCAGCAAAGTGGGGTATTGTTGGCCTAACAAAATCAATGGCTATGGAATTAGGCGATTATGGCGTGCGTGTGAATGCCATTTGCCCAGGCGCTGTGAGTGGAGATAGAATGAAACGCGTTTTGTCGATGGAAAGTAAGGCTTCAGGAATTTCGGAAGATGATCTCAGAAGGGTTTATTCTGAGGGTACTTCTATGAGAAGTTTCGTTAGTGAAGAAAATGTTGCTGATATGGCTCNATTTTTGGCTAGTGATCAAGCNTCCATGATAACAGGACAAGCTATGGCTGTTGATGGATACACAGAGCGAACCGTATAAATTTGGTGTAAGGGTATTTAGCGTTAGATATATGATAAAGAAAGTCGCAATTATAGGTGGTGGAGTAATCGGCGGAGGTTGGGCTGCCAGGTTTTTGTTAAACGGTTTGGATGTTTACGTTTATGATCCAGATCCAAATGCAGAGCAAACTCTTTTGGAAGTTATCGATAATGCGAGATTTTCCCTTCCTATGCTTTACGAGTCTAAGTTACCTAATGAGGGAAAAATTAAGTTCTGTAAGAATGTTGCTNAAGCTGTTGTTGATGCGGATTGGATTCAAGAAAGTGTTCCGGAAAGATTAAATGTTAAACANGATGTATATGAAGAAATTCAAACATCTTGTAAAACCTCAGCAATAATTGCGTCTTCAACGTCCGGGTTCAAGCCGTCGGAACTACAAGAAAATTCCAAAACACCAGAAAAAATCATAGTTTGCCACCCATTTAATCCCGTTTATTTGCTGCCCCTGATTGAAGTTGTCGGAAGCGATAAAACGTCCGCGCGGGATTTAAAAAAAGCGATGGATGTTTTAACAAAGTTAGGGTTCTTTCCATTGCATGTTCGAAAAGAGATTGATGCTCATTTAGCTGATAGATTTCTTGAGGCAGTTTGGCGAGAAGCTCTGTGGTTAATAAAAGATGATATTGCTACTACTTCNGAAATTGACAATGCAATTCGATATGGTTTTGGTCTTCGTTGGGCTCAAATGGGCTTATTTGAAACATATCGCATTGCGGGTGGCAAAGCAGGCATGCAACATTTTTTATCTCAATTTGGTCCATGCTTACAATGGCCGTGGACAAAGTTGATGGATGTACCAGACCTAACGGATGAGCTTGTAAAAAAAATAGCATCCCAATCCGATAGCCAGTCCGGCGATAAATCAATCCGTGAACTTGAGCGTACTAGGGACAAAAACTTAGTAGCAATTTTACGTAGTCTGAAACAGCAAAACTTTGCCGCTGGCAAATTGATTTGTAATCATGAGAAAATGATATCTGAAAAGAAAACTTTAAAAAATAGAATGATTGTTAGCGTGGACAGGGTCATTCCCGTTGATTGGACGGATTATAATGGTCACATGAACGAGGGTCGATATGGTCAAGTATTTTCAGATGCAGCTGATGGTTTTTTATCTTCAGTAGGTGTTGACTCTGAGTATATTGCCTCTGGGAATAGTTATTTTACAGTTGAAAATCATATAAAATATTTAAATGAAACATTAGCTGGTGAACATATTTATGTGGATACATCTGTTCTTCTTGTCGATGGAAAAAAGCTGAAGCTTTTTCATACAATGAGACGCAAAACAGATAATATTGAGCTAGCGACTTGCGAACAATTTCTACTTCATGTCGATCTAAATACACGAAAATCAAGTGAGCCAGTGGGTGAAGTTGCTTCAAAATTACAAGAAATATTCAAATAGGTGAGTTATGGATTTTGGTTTGTCCGACGAACAGAAGATGATAGTAGATACTGTAAGAAACTTTGTCGAAAAAGAAATTTATCCATTTGAGAGTGANGTGGAGGCTACCGGAGTAGTTCGTAAAGAAGTTTCTGATGAAATAAAAAAGAAGACTATCGATCTTGGGTTTTACGCGTGTAATTTTCCAAGCGAAGTCGGTGGTGCCGGCCTAAACCATCTAGAGTTTGCATTGGTCGAACGAGAGTTAGGCCGCGCTTCGATGGCGCTAAATCACTTTTTTGGACGTCCTCAAAATATTTTAATGGCGTGCACCGGTGATCAAAAAGAGAGATATTTATTGCCAGCTGTAAGGGGCGAAAAAATGGATGCGCTGGCTATGACGGAACCAGATGCTGGATCCGATGTAAGAGGTATGAAATGCTCGGCTTATCGTGATGGGGGCGATTGGCTATTAAATGGTGTAAAACATTTTATTTCAGGAGCTGATCATGCAGATTTTGTGATTGTATTTGTTGCCACTGGTGAGGATCAAACNCCCAAAGGACCCAAGAAGCGGATTACTGCATTTTTAGTTGATAGAGGAACGCCTGGTTTTACCATACGAGATGGTTATAAGTCAGTCAGTCATCGAGGGTATAATAATATGATCCTTGAATTCGATAATTGCCGATTATCGAACGAGCACGTTCTAGGCGAAGTAGACGGTGGTTTCGAAGTCATGAACACCTGGTTATATGCCACTCGTATTACAGTTGCCNCCATGTCAGTCGGCCGAGCAAGGCGATGCTTTGAATANGCATTGNATTATAGTGCAGAGCGGAAGCAGTTTGGAAAGAGTATTGGAAAATTTCAAGGTGTTAGTTTTCAGTTAGCAGATATGATCACTGAAATCGATGCTGCAGATCTACTTACATTAAGTTCTGCATGGAAATTAGACCAAGGTATGAACGCCAATAGAGAAATTGCTTCTGCTAAACTTTATGCATCCGAGATGCTTGCACGTGTAACTGATGCGACATTGCAAATTCATGGTGGTATGGGACTGATGAACGACTATCCTATTGAAAGATTCTGGCGTGATGCGAGAGTAGAACGTATTTGGGATGGCACTTCAGAAATCCAAAAACACATAATCAGCAGAGAGCTGTTAAGGCCTCTTGGTTCATAGTACTGTGACATAATAAGTGGTAAAAAAATTTAAAATCAATAGTTTAGATAGGGTTCTTAAACCAAAAACTGTATTAGTGATTGGGGGAGGGGTTTGGGGGAAATCTATTGTTTTCCAATTAAAAAAAATTGGGTTTAATGGAAAGATATTTGCAGTGCATCCATCTGAAAATATGTTTTGTGGTTGTGAAACATATGCAAATATTGATGAGTTGCCTGTTCCGATTGATGCTGCTTTTGTTGGGGTTAACAGGGTTGCCACAATCGATATCATTTCGCAACTTTCGAAGGCCAACTGTGGCGGCGCAGTTTGTTTTGCGTCTGGGTTTTCAGAAGCTGTAAGTGAGCTAAAAGATGGTCACGAATTACAAGAAACATTGATTAATNTGGCTGGAAAGATGCCCATTCTGGGACCTAATTGTTACGGTATAATAAATTATTTTGATAATTTTTGTTTGTGGCCGGACCAGCACGGGGGCCAAAAGGTAGATAGTGGCGTTGCCGTTATTACACAGAGCTCAAATATAATGATCAATCTAACCATGCAAAAAAGAGGTTTGCCCATAGGATACGCAGTAACTGCTGGAAATCAAGCGCAGCTAGGACTGGCTGAACTGGCTATGAATATCGTAAAAGATAAAAGAGTTACCGCTTTGGGATTGTATGTGGAGGGCCTAGGGTCAATAAGAAATTTTGAAAGGTTAGTGAGTTTATGTGATCGGCTGGGCAAAGCCATCGTTATGATTAAAATTGGTAAGTCAGAACACGCAAAAGTATCCGCGGTATCTCACACGGCCTCACTCGCGGGCAGTGACAAGGGGGCGGCAGCCCTAATGAAAAGGCTTGGAGTTGCAAGGGTGGATTCCCTATCCGAATTTATCGAAACTCTAAAAATTTTTCACTGTCATGGTAGATTATCAGGTCCATCTGTAGCATCTGTATCCTGTTCTGGTGGAGAGGCAAGTTTGATTGCAGATATTTCCAATGCTAAGCCGATTTCGTTTCCAAAGTTAACAAAAACACAAAAAGAGGACCTTAAGATTGCATTAGGAGCCAAAGTGGCGCTAGCAAATCCATTGGATTATCATACCTACATTTGGGGAAATGCAGATAAAATGGCACAAACATTTATATCGATAATGCAAGGTAAAAATATAGATATTGGAATAATTATTGTGGACTTTCCCAGACCAGATTTGTGTGACCCTGCTGCTTGGGACTGCGTTGTGGAAGCCGCAATGGTTACAAAAAAAGCAATCAAAAAACCGGTTGCTTTGCTGTCCACGCTTGCTGAAAATATTGAAGAAAGTTTAGCAAAAGAATTAATGCAAAAAGATCTAATTCCCCTTTGCGGAATGGACGAAGGTTTAGCAGCAATTGTTGCAGCGTCCACTCAAGAAACTGATTTAGATATATCTAAAAATCCGGTAGTTTTACCTAATAATAATAAAAACTCCCGCCTGCTAGACGAGGCTTATTCAAAATCATTATTATCTGAAATTGGAGTCGATACGCCACGAAATGTTGTGGTTAAAAATAACGAACTATTGGACAGTTTGCCCTTTGAATTTCCTGTAGTGATCAAAGCGCTTGGATTATCTCACAAAACTGAAAATAGGGGAGTTCGATTAGGTCTAAATAGCGCTGAAGAATTAAAAATAGCTTTTGGTGAAATGGCTTTTTCTGAATATTTGATTGAAGAGATGATAAGTGATGTACTACTTGAGCTATTAGTTGGTATTATCAATGATCCCGCCCATGGTTTCGTGCTAACGATCGCGTCTGGAGGAATTTTTACTGAAATTTTATCTGATAGCCAAAGTTTAGTCATGCCATTTAATAGAAATCAATTAAATGCCGCGATTAAAGATTTGAGAATAGCAAGAGTAATTGATGGCTATAGAGGCTCGGACGCAATAAATATGGAGCCACTTATAAAAAGTATTTTTAAGCTTCAGGAATTTGTAATCAAGAATAGTCATGACTTGTCTGAGTTAGAAATAAATCCATTCTTAATCACAGCTTCTAGAGCCATTGCTGTTGATGCTTTAATAAAAATGTAGTTAGGGTTAATTTATGTCTACTGAATCTGTAAAAACAAATATCTTCGGACACGTTCTTGAAGTTACTTTGGATCGGCCAAAGGCAAATGCCATAGATTTAAAGACAAGCAAGATCATGGGTGATGTATTTTGTGATTTTAGAGATAACCCTAATTTGAGAGTTGCAATTATTACCGGGTCTGGAGAAAAATTTTTTTGTGCGGGCTGGGACTTAAAAGCTGCGGCAGATGGCGACGCGGTAGACGGCGATTATGGCGTTGGTGGTTTTGGTGGTTTGCAAGAGTTNCCCCACATGAATAAACCANTTATTGCGGCTGTTAATGGTATCTGTTGCGGCGGCGGTCTTGAATTAGCTCTTTCTGCAGATATTATATTGGCGGCAGAACATGCCTCATTTGCCTTGCCGGAAATACGTTCTGGCACTGTTGCAGATGCTGCATCATTAAAGCTGCCAAAACGTATCCCATATCACATAGCAATGGAAATGTTATTTACTGGAAGATGGCTTGATTCCGAGGAAGCAGCGAAATGGGGTTTGATTAACCAGGTTCACAAGTCAAATGATTTACTTTCAAAAGCTAGAGAGCTAGCTGAACTTTTAGCTTCAGGTCCTCCTTTGGTATATGCTGCAATAAAGGAAGTTGTTCGCGAAGCAGAAGATATGAAGTTTAACGATGCCTTAAATATGATTACAAAAAGTCANTTTCGAACGGTTGAAACCTTGTATCGTTCAGAAGATCAATTAGAGGGAGCTCGCGCCTTTTCTGAGAAACGTGATCCGNTATGGAGAGGGAAATAAAANTAGACTAGGTGTATTCTAGCCAGTAAATCGGACTTTCCCAATGTGGTCCAAATTTCTGTTGCGTTGAGCATAGTCAATTCCATAACCAACAACAAACTCATCTGGTATCTTAAAACCCGTCCAATCTGCTTTTACATCAATCTCTCGTCTGCTTGGCTTATCTAGTAAAGCAATTGATTTTAACCGAGCNGGNCCTCTCGANTTTAGTAATGNNATTACATGGCTCAAAGTATANCCAGTATCGACTATATCTTCTACGACCAGTACGTCTCTTCCTTCAATTGCACCCCTTAGGTCTTTTAATATGCGCACTTCTCTTGAGCTTTCCATACCATCGCCGTAAGACGATGCTTCCAAGAAATCAACTTCTACCGGCAGATCTAATTCACGCACCAAGTCTGCAATAAATACGAATGAACCTCGCAGCAAACCCACGACAATGAGTTTATCTGTACCTACGAATTCATTCTGAATATTTTTGCATAGCTCCTCTACCCTGGCCGCAATTGCTTTTGCAGAAATCATTTCATCAATGACATATGGTCGCTCTGACATAAAATCACCCTTTATTTTTTCAATAACATTACGTATCTCTGACAAACTGTCACTACAAAAAATT
>FUFK010042915.1_pt1 | contig 39272 bp, 43 predicted proteins | sample 1021851 | NCBI WGS metagenome assembly FUFK01 (sample SAMEA51879418, study PRJEB19060) | metagenome
AAAGAGCACAATGAAGAACATGGGAACAACAAAGCTAAGAAGCTAACGAACAGTAATTATTTAGCTGTGTCTTATCATAGAGGCTTAGGTGCTTACGAGAACAATCCCGCATCTGTGCGGCCTTCTGTTAACAGTGCGCAACAGTGGGCCATGGCTAGAGTCAACAGCTTTCTTTATGCGCTTAGAAATGGACGCTATCGCTCAGGCAAACACGACACAGATCTACTCCCCAAAGATCACCCGATGAGCAGTGAAGAGCGGCTCTATATTGTTGATCATTCTAGGGTTTACGATCCCGAATATGCAGATCTGGCAGTGAGCAAAGATGCAGGTAACCCACAACAACAAAGCCACGAGGACATCAGGCGATCTGTTCTTGGTTCACCACCAAATTGGGAGCGATATAGGGAAGCACATGCGCTGTATAATCCAGAACAGGATCAAATGTTAGACGGTTATTTGTTGCTCATTGCAAGACGAGAAGACCCACAAGATCCAACAAATGCAGCACCTGAAGAGGGGCGCCTTGTGGTCTATCAGGATCTACTTAGTCGAGCAGTGGATCTCCTCAATGGCGCAGAGGGTAGACTTGCAATCACTGAAGAGGAGCGTGAACGGGCCTATCGTGTGATCTCAAGATACTACGACAAGCTTGGTCAAGATGCTCCAGCTTTGTCGCCTGTTTACTTGAGTCTTCAACCGAAAAAAAAAATTCTGAGATAACCAACTTCCCTAAACGAGGCGACGATCTTAAAGTCAGTCTTAGAAACTCACAGTGGAAATTGTTCGACCCTGCTTATGCTGCAAAGCTCAAAGATGAATATCCTAAGATCTGGCGGGCTGGCGGCAACATACGAGGCAATGACCAGTATCGAAGACTCACACCAATCGTTAAGAATAACGGTGTACCCACATCAGAATCAGAAGAGAACGCTATAAGGCTAAGAGAAGCTTGGGTCGCTAGGCACGAGGGCGACGGGGCGCAATTCAGAGACAGGGATCACCCGATCAACCTGTCCACCGTTGCGGGCCTTGTGGCTCAAATCAAATGGTACGGGGTAAGCGTGATCGGTGAGAGTAGAATGAAGCANGTNCTCAACGAGNTAAAGCGCAAACTCGACAAGGAAGATCGATCATTTACCCCAGAAGAGCGGGCGGACATGTGGCGAGCTTGGATTGAGCGCTCACAACGCAAGGCAGAAGAGGGAATTAAAAGGCGCGTAAATGGCTATTTAAGAGGCGCTAGAAGGCGCTTTGTACGAATAGTCGAAGAGAACAGCGAGAAGGGCCTGCTTGATGTAGTACGGGCGCAGAAAGCGGAAGAGTTAAGACTGCTGAAACAAGGCTATCAGGGCGAGTTTGTTAAGTGGTTTATGCTGACTGGAAACGCAGAGCTGGATCGGGNCTTNCGAATTGCTGATGTGGCTAGACCGCTTGATCTTGTCTTCGGTCGTCGTGATCTTGCTGTGCAGCTGTCGAATAGAGCAGCGCAAGAAATGACGAACACCACAGTCAGCAGTGTAGAGTCTATCATTCAGCGGGGCCTTACATCAGGCGCAAGTGTGCCAGATATAGCAAGCAGTCTGTCTAACTCGTTAGCTTTCAGTCCAGATCGAGCGCTGAGAATAGCAAGAACCGAAAGCACCAAGGCACTCAATGCTTCAACGGATCAGGCCTATCGACAAGCAGCTACAGCAGGGATCAACATTCAGAAGCAGTGGCTCAGTTCAAGGGATGCGAAAGTAAGAGAAGCACACGCGGAGCTTGATGGTGTGGTCGTGGGGGTCAATGAGGAGTTTGAGAGCGAAGGATACACAAGTCCAAGCCCTGCCAACTTCGGCGATCCGTCGCTGGATGTGAACTGCCGCTGTACTATTGTCCCTGTTATTGATGGTAAGACAGACCTGTAACAATGCGACCAGACAGCAGCAATCCTTCCCTACCCACTGCCCGATCGCATGTAAACAAAATTTATTAGAGGTTCTTTAATTGATAATTAAAATTTTCGAACCACTCAGCAAAGTGCATCATGGAGTTTGTATGGTGTGAGCCACAATCTCTATACTCCTCGTCCTTACTTGCCCAGTATTCCGGTGGATTGATGTCAATCTCAGAAGTCATTTTTGCCAATTCCTTAAAAAGCTTTTTAAGATCAGATTTAGAATTAGAGAATATACATTTTTGATCATTGTCAATAAAAAATACAACACAGAATTTTGATCCGTACTCACCAATCTCTACTTCGTTATTGATGAATCTATTTGCAATATTGTTCATGATTTGCTCCTGTTTGGTGGTGGTTATTGGTTCAGCTTTAATTCACAGCTTCTAATTATAGCGCTCCAAAGCTTAGGCAATGATGTCTCTGATATATTGTCTAAAAAGTCTTTTGTGTCTGGATGATACTCTGTACTTTCAAACACTCCCTCATTGGTGTATTCGTCGAAACAATCATACTCAAACACCGTTTTTTTCATAAAAAAACACTTGCCTTCTTTGAAAAGGAGCACTTTAACTTGGCTATCTTCAAAGTCAATAATAATATTTTCGGCAATATATTGTTTTGTGTATCTTTCTAGTTGTAATTGTTTGTCCATGGTTTTCTCCTGTTGGTTATNGANTATACTCTATNATAAATCAGTATTTTATANATTGCAAGTTTATATATAAAAAAACTCAAAATAAATATCATTCTTGTAATATTTGCATTTCTGTAGTATATAGAGTTGAGGATCGTATGAATAAAGTACATTACATAGTCAAAAGACAAGAGCAGACAGCAGAAGCGGAGCCTTCTAAGGTGTCATTTGTTGCGTCAACCGCTACCCCTGATCGCTATGGTGATATCATAGATCAGAAAGGGTGGGCACTTGATGCTTACAACAAGAACCCGATCGTATTGCTAAATCACGATAGCTCACAGCTGCCGATAGGGCGCGGTCAAGTGCAGGTCAAGAACGATCAACTTGTTATTGATGTTGAGTTTGACATGGACGATCCACGAGCCGCCGAGGTCGCAAGGAAGACACAAAAAGGCTTTATGAACGCGGTTTCTGTAGGCTTTCAGCCTTTGCAAAGTGCGCTTAGAGCAGAACTGCCCAAAGATAACCCGTATTACGGTAAGAGCGGCCAATTTTTCAAGAGCGCTGAGCTGCTCGAAGTATCGATCGTCACAATACCCGCAAACGGTGAGGCAACAATGATCACACAAAAAGAATTNAATGAATTTAAAAGCAGNATGCTCCACGAGATCCGCAANATGATCCGGTCTGAGCTTCTTACTCTGCCTGAAATGCGCATCAAGCACATTTTAGAGATCAGTGAAGAGGACGACAAGATCGTAATCTCCTTTGCCAAAGCCAAAGAAGAAATGGACGATATGGAGGACATGGAAGAAGAAGCGCTTGATCGAAGCAAAGAGGAAGAGGAAGAGGACGAAAAGAAAGACCTCGAGGACAGTGAAGAGGACTCAACAGAAGATATGCCGAAAGCATACGACGATGAGGACAGCGAAGAGGACGACAAGCGAAAAAATTTTAAGACTGATATTGATAAAATCGCTGAGCTGTTTGCTCAGATCATATAAAACCCTAAGGAGGACATAATATGTCTAACCACAAAATCGAAGAGGCTAAGCGCCTTGTTGCGGGACTGGTCAAGCATCAGCGAGAATCAGACGACCGTATGAACAACTTTGAGCAGCAGGTCAAAGACCTCAAGAAAGCTCAGCAGCTCATGGCAGAAGGTCAAGAGCGAACCATCACACCCGAGATCAGCGGCGGCGATTTTGCGCTTAAGCAATTTATGAATGAGGACGGTGTACGCTGGACAAGCGGAACCTCTAGAAAAGAAATCTCTGGTCGTGGTCGTGTAACAGTAGAAGAGAAGGGCCTGCTTGATGCAGATACTTATGCTAACGAATGGCATGCTGATCTGTGCAAAATGGCACAGGAGCGCTCACTTGTTCGCGGTATTATGCGCGATGCTTCCACTCCTAAAGCTGACATGAAGCTTTACAACCACCTACAAAAAGCACCTTCATTTATGAAGCCTGCTGTAGAGAAGATCTTCTCTGATTCTGCTGGTGTTGGTGCTGAGTGGATCCCTGATGAGTTCTCAAATCAGCTTTATCAAACCTTCCAAATTCCTCGCGGACTGCGTTCTTTGTTTGCTGATGTCCAGATGGATCGCGANACTCTTCTTGTTCCAAAGTTGAGCCGTGGCGGACGTCCTTACATCAAAGGCGCTGCTACTGATGATCTCGCTTCTTATACTGCTTCAACCATTGAAACAGCACAGAAGACCATTAGAGCCAAAGGCTTAGCGGTATTGATGAATATTGACGATGCAGCGGGCGAAGACTCAGCATTTGCAATCATTCCAGCTATGACTCGACAGGTAGCTCAGGATCTTGAAGATGCTTATGAAGATTGTATGATTAACGGCGACACAGCAAGCCCTCATCAAGATGATATTGAGAACTGGAATATTCGAGAGCGCTGGGGCGCTTCTGATCTTGGTACCTCAGCAGATCACAGAAGAACCTTCTTAGGGCTTCGCGCTGCTGCTTTGGACAAAGGAACAGGCGACAATAGTACTTTTAACTTTGCTAATTTCCTTGCTGTATCTGCTTCCATGGGTGAGCTTGCAATGGGTAACAAAATCATCATTGCATCACCAGAAGCTGTTCTTGCTAATTTCCTGTCTCTTACTGAGGTAGCTACCGTTGATAAGTACGGCCCTGCTGCCACGGTTCTCAGCGGTGAAATTGCAAGCTTGGCGGGAATGCCCATAATTTTAAGCCGTTTCATGGGCGCTGATCTTGAGAACACAGGTAAATTCCTAGGATCAGGATCTAAAGACAAAACCGGTTATCTGATCGTCAATCGTGATAGCTATTACAACTATGTAAGACGCAGAATCACCATTGAGACTGATAAAGACATTAAGAGCGGTGTTATTCAGGTTGTAGCGACCATGAGAGGAACTTTTGATTCTCCTGATGCCACAGCTACCAAAAACGTAGCTTATCATTATAATCTTGGAATATAGGAGTTTAAAATGCCGATTATACTTAANGGATATTTAGATATNACAGCCGGNNCNGCTCATGATCTTTTCTTGGTCTGTCCTGTCGGTCTTCAAATGAAAGAAGTTCGACTTTGTGCAAGCACAATCGCAGCTAATGCAGTCAACTTTTTGACTTTGAGCGTTCAGAATGCTGATGCCTCAAAGACCTACGCAACAAGAGCAACCAGTTCAAGCGGTTTCTCTGTTGGTGTTGTTGAGTCTCTGACTTTAGGCGAAGCAGACGATCGTGATTTTGCAGCTGGTTCAGCTATAAAAATTCGAGTTGGACACAGTGGATCCGGTGTTGCTGGTCAAATCTCAGTCAATGTTCTCTGTGATCTTGCTAGAGATTATAGCTAGGTGATCTAATGGCCCTTGTATCTGCTGCAACACTTAGACAGTATCTACCAGAGATACAAGGGTCAGATCTAGACGCTGACCTTAATGGCCTCATCAGTCGAGTTGAATCCGCTATAGCTCGCTATCTTGGATTTACCTTGGCTGATGGGGCTACATCTTTAACTTTGGATCAGTCCACCTATAGCTTACATATAGATGGACCTATGTTTTCCATGCCTACCGTTCTACAGATCCCGATCAAACCTGTTGTTTCTGTCTCCTCGTTACACAGTGACCCGGATCTGGAGTACTCCGCAGACACTGAGATTGCATCCTCCCAGTTCATTCTCGACACAGAAAACTCTCGTATCATCTTGAAGACTGACAGCACTGCTTCATTTGATCGAGGGTACCGCAATATTAAGGCGGTTGTGTCTGCGGGCTACTCCACCTCTTCACCACCTGATGACCTTGTTCATGCGATCTGTGTCTATGCAAGCCATTTGCAGCGAGCAAAGACCTCACAGGGCAATCAGGCAATTACACAGCGTAACTCAACTGTCACACTCAGCCCGCGCACAATGCCGCCTGAGGTCAAAGAGATTTTAAGAGGGTTCAGAAATGGCTCAACTATCCTTTGATCAGTTTATAAAAGGCGCACAAAAGGCCCAGCGGCGACTCATAAAGGATCTCAATAACATTCTATTGAAGAGCGCCTTAAGAATGGAGCGTGACGCAAAGAAGAACGCTACAAGTTTCCCCAAAGTGCGAACAGGGCGCTTAAGGTCGTCTATTATGGGCTTGACCGATGCGCCACAAGGCACACCAAGAATTGTTCTGAGAGCTGGCGGTCAATCTGCCGGATCAGATGTAGATTATGCAAAGTATCAAGAATATGGCACCCGCTTTATTCAGCCGCCAAGGCTCTTTTTAGGCAAGGCAGTGTTAGCAGAGCGTGACAGGTTACCCAATGCCCTCAAGCCGCTTTTATCAGTGTCTCTAGGGGTTGAAAATGAGTAACTCGATACAAGTCACCATCATCGACAAGATCAAAACCCTGATAGCTGCCGATTATAGCTCAGGGTTCAGCGGATCGAATTTGTCCGCTTCTGGTCGGGTGATCATAGGAGCGCCAAATGGAGCACCACTGATCCCCAGTGCGTCGATCATCTACATAGACACCATTGAGCGCCAAGGTCGAACACTAGGGCGCTATGTTGGGGAGTCGGTCTTCCAAATTGTAGCTTATGCTGGGGCCTCAACGCTTGAGAACCGGATCAGGCTGGCAATAAACCTAGCTAGCGACATACAAAAGACGCTCACATCTGATCGAACTTTGGGCCTTGCGGGCCTTACTGAGGATGTTTTAGTTAATCAAACTGCGCTAGACGGTGAGGAATATGGTATAAGTCAAGCAGGGATCGCTCTGCTTGAGGTTAGAGTAACTCATCAAACTCAATTTGGGGTCTAGCTGTGAGCTGGTACAATGGATCATTCAATCGCCGCATGCCGGTTACGATAGACGGGAGCGGTGCGACTGCTGGAACTCACGATTTTGAAGTGACAATTCCGGCTGATTGGGATGATTTCTGGGACAACATCAGATCAGACGGGAACGATATTGTGCTCACTGATGCAGACGGAAAGAGTATTTTAAACTTTCAATTTAAGAGCGGGTTTAACCTGCCCAATAGATCGCTAACCTTGCAGGCTGAAAACATCAATCTAGGCTTCACCGGTACAATGCGAGTGTGTCAGCTTTACTTTGACAATGCCAACCAGAGCAGCAGCTTGCAAACTGCGATCACAGTGTCAAGTGTCTTAACAGGACACATCTATCTAGGCGGCCCTGCTGGCTTTGTCGTTAAAGATAGCGGGTTCAGGCCGATCGGAACAGTCCCGACAAGCATATTTCAAAAAGATCCAGATGATGAGATCGATATCTGGTTTCCTGTTGGCACAAGGCTTGCAAAGCGCCGATTAGAATATAATCAAAGACTAGATTTTAAGCTTATTCAGAGGGCCTCTATTGAGGTTAAGAACAGCAGTAAAGTCAATCAGGTGTCAATGTATGCGCTTGAGGAGCTTAGGGTTATAAATGGTTGGTGCCGCTTGAGGATCAAGGCTGGGACTGACAACAATGATTTTACAGTTAGATTAGGGATGGTGACCACTGATGCAGAGGTGATCATCATGTCGTGTTTATTACAAGTTAGAGAGCTAGCAGCTCAATAAGGAGATTAAGATGCCTTTACAGTTTGGACGATCAGGATTTATCAACTTAGGCGAAGAGTCAAGCTATGGTTCGGCCTCATCTTTGACAGTGACAAATAGAATTGTGAGCGCAAGCTTGGCAGAGTCACAAGAGCGATCAAGAAAGTCATTTTTAACCCAAAGCGGCGCAGCTTTTTCGGTCGGTCATTTTGATAACTTTCTCATGGTTGGTGGTTCGGTTGAGCTTCCTTTGCTCTATGAGGGATCAGGACTTCTAATCAAAGCAGCATTGGGATCTGTGTCGACCGCTGGGGCCGGGCCTTCTTATACTCACACATTCGCCGCATCTGCCGATCTGCCCAGTTTGACCGTTGAGTTCCAAAGGGGTACAGGATCAAGCGAAAAGTTCTTGGGCTGTATGGTGTCAAGTATCTCTTTCAGCGGCGCAGCTGGTGAGGAAATTATGATGAGCGTTGACTTTATCGCTCAGGATGCAAACACTCGAACCGGAACAGCAAGTTCCACTCTTGGATCTGGTCGTCAAGTGTTCCATTTTGAAGCGGGTACACTGTCGTTTGGTGGAAATAATTACAATGTTAGATCGTTTGAATGTACCATAGACAACAAGCTAGCTAGGCGGCAGGTCTTAGGCGACAAGAAGACACTTGAACCCGCTATCAGTGATGTACGGGAGGCAATGTTTAACCTCACGCTTGAAATGGAGGACGACAACCTCTACAACGCTCAACTAGGTGACACCACATCAGACGCTGTTCTTGTGTTCTCAAACTCAGAAAGTGACAGCATCACCTTTACGCTCAAAAATGCCTATATAACGGACTACAGTGATCCTGTGAATACATTCGGCGCTTTGGAGCGTTCAGTTACTTTTATGGGCGAAGCTGACAGCAGCAACGAGGCGATCAGCATTGTGATTGTGAACCAACAAAGCTCGGCGGTTGCTAACTAAACGAAAAAGGCCCTTCTCAGGGCCGATCTTCTTTAATTGGTTATCAAGCTCTGAGCTATAAGCTATGAAAGAATAATGTAATTTTTTGGTTTTTTGCCTCTGAATCCATATTCTTTAAACTCGATTTCAGATAAAGAGCTTCCTTCAATCGGTTGAAATATATCATAATCACAATACGGAGCGTTGCCCTTTTCTGTCATCAATTCATAATGCTCTCTGGAGGTTTTAATCAAGATGGAATCTACTACTTTATTTGACACAAATTCACCATACCACCATCGTTCTGTTATGTCTTCCCATCCCTCATCATCTGTATCATGTGTGCTTATGTATTCTTTGTAGAAATCGTTATCATCCATTTCTTGAGACAGAATCCATACTGATTTTTTTCCTATATAAAAAGTAATGTTGTAGTGATGATAAGCACATTGAAAATAGTTTAAGTGTGCGTCTAAATCATTTGTTAATTTCCAATAATTGTTCATTTTCGATCCTGTTGTTAGGGGTTTGCCCTTTGATAATACCATGTACACTATGAACTGCAAGTTTATAATGTAAAATAAATTAAAAAACCTTTATCTAGGATCCTTGATATGTTAAAAAACCGGTACACCCTTAACAGATCAACAGGAGGATCACATGAAGGATTTTTTAAAAGAGCTAGTGCAAGATAGCTTCTGGCGGGTTGAGTGCTTTGGCGGGCAAGTGCTTATTGAAGGGCGCATATTGACCCCAGCAGAAGCGGAGCGGGCCGGGCTGGCCTCTTCCCTAATTGCAGCGCAGATCGTCAAAGATCAACGCAGTGCAGGCACTCAGAACATCCAAGATATCGCAAACAAAGCGCAAGAGGGCGAAGACCTAAGCGAGCAAGAACAGGATCAGCTCATCGGGTTTATCTCCTCACTCAGACCAGAGCAACTGAGTGCAATGACCGATCAAGAAGACCGTATATTGTGCGAAGTCGTCAAAAGGGGAAGCTCGGATGGTGGTGTATCGTGGGAGCGGTTGTTTTTGGTTACGGGCATTGACCAGCAGAATCCAGAAACGGGCGCTTTGTGGGTCGGTATGTTGAGCAAGGAAGACAGATCGGCAATCATGGATGCGGCCATGGAAGGACATAAGGAGGCCGCACAAAAAGCGGCAAACTTTCGCAAATGACAAACAACTGCTCCACATCTATGATCTTATTGGCGCTCGTTACGGTGTATTGCCCTCAGAGATTGCAAAACTTAGCTGGGCGGATCTGTTCGTCTGTGTTCGGTGCTTGTCGACACGATCGCAAAGGGTAAACAACATTATAAAGAAGCAGAATCGTAAAAAGTCTGCTATGTTATTCCCAAATGTAAGCTTATCTGATCTTGCTGATCTGCTGGGGTAACTATGGCTAACAATCTTGTTGAATACATTTTAACTGTAGACTCTGATGGTGCTGTTGCTGGGCTGAAAAAGGTTGAGAAAGAAGCAGAAAAGGCCGAAGACCAGCTTGATAAAACAGGCAAAGAAGGACAGAAGGCAGGCAGCAAAATGACAGCTGCCTTTAAAAAGATGGGAGTGGCAGCGGCAGCGGGTGCGGCAGCTATAGCCGGTGCGGCCTTTGCGGTCGTCAAGCTTGCGTCAGCAGCTAAGGATTTCACAATTGAGGCTGTTGACATGGTTAATGACCTTGGTGATATTGGCAACAGATCAGGAACAGCGGCAGAAACAATCGGAGCGCTTAAAGCGGCGTTTGTTGCAAGCGGTCAATCTGCGTCAGCTGTTGTCGGTGTGCTCGATGTGACAGCTAAAAGATTTGCGATGCTGTCAAAAGGAAGCAAAGAGGCTGAGGACAGCTTTAAAAAATACGGTATAGCCATTAAAGACGAAAATGGAAACCTAAGATCAAACAATGATCTACTTCTTGATAGCATGAAAGTTATACAAGGTTTTTCAGAGACAAGTTTAAGATCTCGCGCCTCACTCGAATTACTGGGTCGAGGTGGTCAACAGCTCAGTCAAGCACTGGGTGCTGGTAACTTTGACAAATTCTTAGAATTTGTAAATGAGTTCGGAGCGGTAGCAGGCCCCAAGGCCGCAAAAAGCGCCGCATTGGTACAGGACAGCATCAGTTTATTAGAGGTTGCGCAAGAGGGCTACAGAGAGGAGCTTGTGATGTCCTTAAGTTTAATGGATAGGGTGACAACATCAAATAAAATGATGATGGCATTTTTTGCAGGACTCAAAGAGGCGATCAATGTAAATAAAAAGCTTATAAATGAGTTGTTCGATAACCTGATCAGCTTAGCAAATCAGATGATGAAAGCCTTTATTTTTATAACAACGATGGGTTTTGAGCCTGCTAACGAGGGCTTGCAGGGCATGATCGAAAATGTGTTTTTAGTAGGCGCTTCAATCATTAGGTTTTTGATCAAACCTTTGATAGTAGTCACAGCACATTTACAGCTTGTTTCAGGTCTGTTCAGCGAAGATCTAAGCAATGCAGCAGGCACCGCAACTGAATCACTAGCCAACTTTCACAAGGCACTTGATCCCAACGAAAACAGAGGATTCAGGACTTTCTCAGCTTTTTCAGTCGGGGTGGCTAAAAGCTTAAAGTTATTTCAAGAAATTACGAGCAGTTCAGCAACAAGCACCAATAATTTAGACGACGCACTAGAAGAGGCCGCAGACGCTGCACAGAATGCGGCTGATAAGATAGATCATCTAACAGAGTCCGCAAATATTTTAAACAGGGTTCTTGCAAAACTCGGTGTTCCTCGTGGTCTTCAGTTTGGAGGCATTAAAGAAGCCACCGCACAGGTTGAGCAACTCACACAAGGCCTGTTTGAAATGGGCAAGCAAGGCGCATTCTCTACCGGTCGAAAAAATCAAGGATCTGCTCAGGGCGGTCTTGATGTTATGGCTCAAAATGTGGCGACTGCTTTGAATATTGCAGCGCCTCAAATCGGGGCAGCAATAGCGGTTACTTCGGGACTTGTTCAACTGGCTGAAAAGTTAGGCGGCATGGGTAACAATATAGCCGAGATCAAGAACGAATTAACCAAGTCCATAGCGGATCGGGCGGCTGTTATAGAGCAGGGACTGCAATCTTTGCCTGAGATACTTAACGATGTGCTCCCGCACATTGTGCAGGTTATGGCAGATGCGATTATATTTGGAATTGCAAAGGCAATAGCGGAAAACATAAACATGCTCTTAACCGGATTGCGTCAAGTGTTGACTAAGGAAGGCCGACAGGAGCGCAGAAGAGAAAGGCGGGAAGGTGTGACAATTGGCGATCGCTTTGGTGAGTTTTTCAGGCGCATGGGTGTACTGGGTGATATAGCATTTGAAGGCATGCGGGCGGGCGGGAGGATACCCAGCGCCCGATCAGGTCTTAATTTTACGGGCCAAAATGCAGGGCTTGCTCTGTTGCATAAAAATGAATTTGTGGTCCCTGAAAGCGGACAAGCGCCGCAAAGCGTTAAGCGCGCTATGGGCGGCATGGGCGGATCGGTCAACATTGTGGTCAATGCTCAGGTCGTAGAGCAAAACGCAGTAGACGAGCTTGTTAGGCAGATAGAGCGCAGATTTAGAACATTCGGCCAAAGCACATCGCCTTTATTCGGGAGCTAGACATGGGCAATTCTAAGTTTTTTTATTACCCTAAGCCAGACTCTAGGCGACTCGTAACGATCAACATGGGTGAGGTTATAGGCGAGCTGTTTTCTGATTTTGAGGTTGAGACAGTAGACGCCAACAAGCGCAATGGGGGCATCAATAGATCGGTAGGTTTGACAAGAGAAATTGTAAACATTCAGCGTGATCGGATGGTCGGATCTGAGGACCTAGCTATTCAATTTGTGGCTATGCAAAATCATCTTGATAGAGGCGGAGTTGTTGGCTTCTGCTCTGATACTGATAAGGCCTATGCCTATCCACTGATAAACAGGCCCAACAGCGGCGATCAGTCTGTTGGTTGTGCTCCGAATCCCTTTGTAGATATGGCAGGCAGCATCACACCAGCAGTTAACGACTATGTTGTCATAGAGAGCGAAAGCCCTGCNAGCATACGAGAGCAAGGCAANATCACAGTAAACGGAACAACACCCGCAGCTGGTGGAACAATCACGCTAAAAAATAAGATCGCATTCACTTATCCAAGGCGGGCATTCTTNAGGCANTATNGATTTTGGCCGCTNTGNTTGCGTCGTCCTGCTGGCGATGTTGGCCGGAACATAATCACAAATGAACGAGGCTTTCTATTTAGCTTAGATGTGCGCCTAATGGTCGATTTAAGCGCCCTGTTTGCATTTCATAGATCCTTTGACGGTATCAAGAGAAACCCTGATACATTGCCNTCTGAGACAAGCACNACACCGCCTTTTGTCGGGTCTTATGATCCTTTGCCCTTTGACCGCTCAGATATTGAGATCGACATAATCGACAGCACCGCTGCTGAGGATGAATTTAGCTATGCTGATGGTGGTTCTTTGATCGGCTTTGGGGAGTAACATGAGCTGGAACCGTGACTTTTTAGGCGCACTCAGCAGTAGCTCAATATCGCTAGAGTGGGCGCTGCAATTCGTGAATGTGGCTAACCACCTTGGGCAAGAGTACACAATATACAGCAATCGAGGACAGCCACAGATCGACACNTCNNGCATATCCATTNCAGGATCTAGNGTGATCCCTCAAAGATGGAATGTNAGCTTTGGCGGGTTCAGTGTNCAAATTGTAGGGGACTTGAGAAAATGCTTGCCCTACATCCGAAAAGGGCAGATCGCAGCTTTGTATTGTAGGATCATAGGCTCGACAGACTTTGAGCGGATCGCTATTGGCCAACTCGACACTTTAGGCGGGTTCAGGGGTCGCTTTCAGATGAACTTTAGAGATCTTTTAAGTGCTCTACAAAACTCACTAGATACCAGAGCGGGCACTGCTTTCTCTACCTCAGATCCTCCACGGTTTAACCTGTTTTATGAGGTTGGGCAGACCGCCAACATAACGAGCGCACTGGGGACATCAGACAGCACGCTAACAGTAAGCTCCAATGCTGTATTTAAAAAGCACAGCGGGACAGCCTCGATCCCGTCAAGAGGCATGATCAAAATAACACCCACATCAGGCGATGAGTATTTTGTATTTTGGACGGGCACAAGCGGATCCAATGACATAACAGGGATCAGCAATGTAACCAACAGAGGCGGCAGCAGGGCATCTGCTACAACCGGAATCGGCTCGACTGCAACATATATTGCATTTGCTGAAAATCAACCATGGGATATCCTAGGGTCAATAATTACAAGTACGGGAACAGCATCAGCAAATGGGCCGCTTGATATTTTCCCGCGTGAGTGGTCTGTAGGTGGTTACATTTCAAGAGATCTTTTTGATTTTGCGGATGCGTCCAAGCAAGCCAGTTACATCAAGCGATCAGACAACGGTGTTTATGAGTGGGGTTTAGCGATTGAGTCCCCGTTAACCAATGGGATCCGGTCAATCGTCGATATTGGAACTTTAAGCGGACAATGGCCCGTATACCGCCAAGGTAAGATAAGCTGGCGGGGTTGTTCTGATCCTGATGAGGTCGACAGTGAGATCAGCGGAGGTGCTCCTGTTGCGCAAATAGGCGATCAAGACATCATTGAGATCTTGAGTCACGACTTTTTTAACCCTGACATCACAAACATTTATCGTACTAGTCGCATCGTGTACAATCAAGCTGGATCGGGTAAATTTTCAGGCGGGGTTTATGACGGGGATCGGGTTGATACTCTGCCAGCGCTCGCCACAATACAAAGGGATAACAACTTGTATTACTTGCACGATAGAGGCGGGGCTGATAACTCAGAAACAATGGCGCTCGGTGATTTAAGGCGCATGAGGAGATGGGATCTATACATATCTGAAAGGCTGGTTTTACGGGTCTCGCTTAAGTTTGCGGGATTGGTTGCTGGTGATGTTGTTGAGATTTCTTCTCGTTATTTATATGGATTACTTGAGTCACAGAATCGAACCTTTAGAGGAAAACGAGCCATGGTGACCGCTTGTGATTTTGATTTTGACAATCAGCGGTGCTCACTCACATTGTGCATTCCAAGCCGCAAAACAAAACAAACAACAGATACAGAGGCCTAACATGCTACGCATACACCTAGACAAACCGCCCGCTTTAACTGCTGCCGAGCTAGAAGGCTTTGCAACCTTCCAAGCAAGCTATGACCTTAATATCATTGGATGCCGAAACTCAATGCCTAGAATAAACGAGTTTGATGACCTGCTCCACGTGATCCACTATCACAATTCAAAATGGCATGAATACATCTTTCCTTGCACGCTTGATGCTGGTGCTCATTGGATGGAAAACCCCATGCGCAAAGGCGGCACAGCACACCTCAAGCACCCGCACCAATACAGATCAGCGTTCACATTTGGCTCACACAAAGGAGAATATCCTTGTCTCGTGCAGACAAAGAAGATCGATGTATGGCGGGACTCAAACCGCAATCTAGAACTAGACGAATACAAGGACGGAGAAGCCACAGCAATCCAGATCCACAGGGCGAGCAAGGGCGATCGATCTGCTTTGGTGAACAAATGGAGCGCTGGCTGTTGTGTGCTACAGACCGGATTTGCTGAATTCATGGAGCTTTGTTACAAGCAAAAGAAAAACGGGCGGGGTTCAAAGTTCAGTCTCACGGTTTTAGAGGGCCGCTTTTTATAAGTAATTATTAAACTTTTTTAGAATTGGGAATTTGATATGAAAATCAACAAGTTAAAACTGGTACACATCTTCGTTGAAGAGCTTATGGATGTATACAGCGACCTCCAACACAGTCAAAGCGAAGACAGCGACGGAGGGCGCAAAGTTACACGGGGTGAGATCTGGCAGATGCTCATTGATTTCATCTGTGAGCTTGCCCCTAGATTAGAGGGCGCACTGCTTGCCCGCAACAGCCTCGATCCAGTGTCCAAGCTTAGGTGGACTATGATCAGGATGCTCGCTCAGGAACTGGCACAGCTGCCAGAAGAGCTTGATCGTGTACGTGCTCCTGACAGCGCACAGGGTGAAATTGTAACCAAAAGAGAAGCTGTTGAGGTTGTAAGTAATATTTTGCGATCAGCTATACCTAAATTAATACAACAAGCAAAATCTGAGCTATAATTCCGCCATGAGTACTGAGCAAATTATTGAGGGCATAACCGGCCAGTTTGGCGCTTTGGTTTTAGCTGTAATTATGTTGCTGATCGTGATGCGTCATTATAAGGTGCTGATCGATCAGTCACTCAATGAACATCGAGAAGACCGATCCATGTATCGTGAGACAATGCTCAGCTTAGCGGGCAAGGTTGATCAAATCGGTCGAGACATTGACGATATCAAGCAACGGATCCCGTGATGGAGATTGTTTATGATATTCTCCTTAATGCTGGCCCGCTGGGCGTGCTTGCGATTTATGCGATCTATACCCAGCGAGAAGGACAGAAGCGCCTCGACACGCTACAAGGTGAGTTTATGGAGCGTGTCGAACAGATCAATCAGAAAGGACTTGCAGAAAGAGAAGCTCTGCTGCACAAAATGGAAGATCGAGAGCGCGAAATAATCGAGCGCTGGCGATCAGTGGTTGAAAAAGTCGAGTCTGAGCGGGATGAGGCGCAGAAAGAAACCCAGAAATCAGTAGAAAAGATCCTATCTAAGATCAACCAATTGCTCAATAGATCAAATGATAAGTAAGGAAGAACATGAACGATCAGCTAAGATGCTGAATTTCTTATGTTTTTACTTAAAAGAGCAGGAAAAAATAGACGAGTCTCAAATCGTCGTTGCTCTGCTCTATTGTTTAGCGATACAAAGCCACAACGCAAAGATATCTGAAGCGGCAATTGTGCGCACTTATAGTAGCATTTTAAGTGAGGTTAAGGCTAAGTTGGCCCTGATGCACCTAGGCGACAAAGACATCCCAGAGGCATAAGAAAAGCCCCCATTTCTGAGGGCTTTAATTGTCCGAAACTAGAAACCAATAGCAAATATCATGCAGATGTGTCTAGTGTTTAACACACTTTTTAAGATATGTAAAAACAATTTAGTGTATCAGATGAAGAAGGCGCAGCTCCTAGCTCTATTCGGCTAACCCCGCCGCTTCCACCGGTACGGTTCAAAGCGAATTCGTCAACATCAGCAGGAGAAGAGGCAACTTGCTTTAATGCAACACCGTTTCTGAACACCATCATCCCCTCAAATCCAGACGGAATCGTGTTGCTCAGTTCGAAGTTTTGAGCTGATCCATTTGGAGTGAAAAAGTCGATCTGGGGAGCAAAGCTAACCTTAGCAGCTGTAACACCATTGTCTTTAACCTCAAGAGTTCCTGATCCATTGACCTGAACGGTAGATCCATCTGTGTTGATCTTGAGTCCTGAGTCGTTGGCAATACCAGATCCAGAAGCCTTAAGCTGAACCGCTGAGCCTAGTACTTTGTTAGCGGTGCTGATGTCATTAAGCTTAGAGTCGGGAATGGAACCCGCAAGCTTGGCCTGATCTATACTGCCAGCAAGCTGGGCATTTGTGATCGTCCCGACTAGAGAACTGGTTGGATAATTCGTGGCATCGGCCAAATCCAGCGCTGGGGTGGAATCTGAGCCACCCAAGGCCAAAGTCACACCACCGATCGAAATGCTAGAATTTGCAAGTTTTGCGTTTGCAATGGAGCCAGCTAATTGTGCATTGGTAATTGTCCCAACGAGCGAGCTTGTAGGGTAGTTGGTAGCATCAGCGAGATCAAAGGCTGGTGTTGCATCACTGGCACCTAGCGCCAAAGAGACACCACCAAAAGAAACGCTTGAATTAGCAAGTTTTCCATTTGAGATCGACCCTGCTAATTTATCCTCACTTATGCTTCCCGCTAGTTGCGCATTTGAGATTGTACCGACTAGAGATCCAGTTGCGTATCCGGTCGCATCCTGAAGATTAAAGGCCGGTGTCGCATCACTCCCACCTAAAGAGACAGTAACCCCGCCCAAGGTGACAGAAGATGCCGCAAGCTTGGATACTGCAATTGCTGCACTGTTTGAGATCTGAGCATCAGATATTCCACCGTCTGCAACCTTTACACCTGATCCAGATACTGCCAAGGTCGATCCGTCAAGATTGACGCTTAAAGTCGAGCCTGAGCGACTCAAACCGTTACCAGCCTCTACCGACCCAGCGCCTGAGAACTGAGTGAAAGCTAGGGCATTTGTGCCAACTACAGCAGCGCCTTTGTCACTGGTACAAACAAATCCAGCATCAGCTTGTGTTGATCCCTGCTCAATAAAGACGAAAGCACCCGCTGCATCTACACCAGCTGCAAGATCGTCCGTTCTTGACCATGCGCCAGCTTTACACAAATAAAGTCCATTTTCAGAGGCGGTGCTTTGATTCTTGACCAAAACACGATCATCAGCAGCAACAGCGATCCCGTCGATGGTTTGAGTTCCGCTTAACGTGATGTTCGCGGTTGTGGCGACCTTGCACGAGTCCTTAACATCAAGACCCTGAGCAACAGAGTCTACATAGCCTTTGTTAGCAGCTTGTGCATCTGCTGATGGTGTCGCCACTTGTACGGTAGCTGAGGCAAAATTAAACGTGCCCGATGAAAGATCCAGCTTCGCCGCGCCAACCTGCGAATCGGCGATCTGATTACTTCTGATTTGAATAGCCATATTTAGCTCCTTTATGAGGTTGAATTATAATCTGCGATCAAGCTCTCACCTGATTGAGGAGCAGCAAACGAAATTGTGAACCCGCTTGCTGTTTCTGCCACAGATGAACCGCTTTGTCTGACACCATTATAATAAACTCTAACGGAGTTTGAGCTAAAACTTTCTGAAATGACAAAGCTCGTCTTTGACCCGTTCAATTCGCTACTAAAATCCTGTGTTTTTTGCGTACCAGAAGCACCACCACCGCCGCCAGTACCGCCTTCATTGTTAAAAGCCCGCGCGATGCTCATGGGGACTCCCATGTAATCGTGACTTTCTCGACATCGCAAGATCCCTGATCCACTTTAAAGAACACATAGCACTTGTCTGTTAGGTCATTGCTCATCGTCACAATCACATCGAGCATATAGAGCGCTGTGCCATCTGTCGCTGTGGTTATCCCTGCTTGGATCGTGCTTTGGGTATCCGTTAAAAAGAAGTTGTTGCCCGCTGCATCCTCACTGATTGAGATCGTTAGCTTTGTTGGTGTGCTTGCATCGCTCAAATTGCTCAAAAAAATCTGAACAAGTGAGACTTTAGCCAGATACACAGCTGTACGGGGCGAATAGTTCAGATCAACCTCGACCCCTTTAGATGCGTCGTAGGCTGTCCCGATGCCGGTTACTGTTGTTGTAGATCGTCCTTTATCCATGCGCATAATATAGCTCCTGTTGCGTAGGTGTGCAGTATCAATAACAAAAAGTTTAGAGGGCAGCAACCGCCGCCCTCAAGGACAAAATATTGCCCTACAACAGGAGAACCGGCATTAAAACCGATCCAATCGGGCACCACCCCGATCAGGTGTACTGTATCCCATCCGGCGAGAATTTCCACTCTAATTTTTTTAGGTCCCTCCTGCACAGATAAAACAGATCCCGCACATGCTCAGCATCCACAAGCGCATCATGTGCTCCTTCGAGCGACCAGTCCAGAAACCGCCTGATTTCATCCAGTCGACAACTTTTAAGGCCCAGCGGGAACAATGAAGCTAGCGCTAGGTGTTTGGTGTCTATGTACCTGTTCTTCATTTTAAAACTGGGGTACCTTGGGCACACAAGCGCTTTAACAAACTCAATATCAAAGAGCGGGTTATGTCCCACAATCACCATATCAGGCCGCTGATCAAAGAAGTCCCTTAACCAGAGCGCCGCTTTGCTTGAGTGGATGCTGTTTTTCCAGCCCTCATAAGTGTACCCGTTGACTTTTAAAGCCTCTGGATCTGCCTCGTTGAGCCTTAAAGGTGTGATTTTTTGGTGTGTCCTGTAGATCTCTTTGTCATCTTTGTGTAATATTATAGCAAAGCTGATCAGCTCGTGGCGATCAGGCTTGAGGCCGGTGGTTTCTGTGTCAAAAAAACAGTATTTCATGATAAATCCTTGCATTATAAACCTGCTGATTATAAGATGGTATCACACCACCATAACAACAGGAGGACAATAGATGTCCAAACAAACAAAGCATGCGCGGCTTTTCGCCGAAGACCTGCGCCATATAGCACAAATGAAACAGGCTGAGATTAAGGCTTATCTCGCTCTGAGATATTGCAGCTATCTCGACATGAGCAGCAAATTCATATCAACCAAATGCACCATATCACAGGAGCAGCTTGCTGCTTATTCTGGGGTAAGTCGAGCCACAATAACAAGAGGGATCGCCCTTCTTAAAAAGCGCTTTCCGAACAACCTTACTGTAACAAGGCAGCTAGGACGACCCGCAATCATTGAGCTTGTGGTTATTCGGGATGCGGCTACAAAAGAGTCAACATGTGACGCAAATAGAAAGGTCAACATGGTGAGACAATCAAAAGAGTCACATGGTGACGCAAGCTACATATATAAACAAAATAATAAACATGATAATATTGTAGATTTTTCTTCTTATTTCGATTCTGACTTTTAACACAGGAGCTACCATGACAGATCAATACAGATATGGAACACCCGACCATGTGAGAGCGTGCAATCATGCCGCCTCTATGCTTCAGACAAACTGGTCAATACTACGCACAAATGACTTATGGCTCACACAAATGGAGGTTATCCTAAGGTCCTCCTTTAAAGAGACAAAGCCCGAAGCAATCACCAAGGCCGCAGCTAAGTACATCGCTGAGAGCCTAGCAGACTTCCCACCGCCAGCAGGTAAGATCGTCAAAGCGATGCGGGGCTTTATCGGAAACAGCAAGCTCAAAACCACCTATCAGGACTGTGAGCTTTGTGATGGTGGGTTAAGGCTGGTGCATTACTGGGAGCGCATCAAACAGGCTCCAAGAATGACGCAAGTGTTCGCCAGCTGCAAATGTGAGGCAGGCCGCAAAAAGCAGAAGCTCGGAGTACATAAGCTTGAGGTGCTGCTTGAGATCCTAGATAAAAGAGACAACCTGATAACGGATGTTTGGGTTCAAACAAGGCACGAGGAGCGGATTCCCATGGAGCTTCAAGTGTGTCCTGATCGCGAATGGTGGGACGAGGGCTTTAAAAGCAAGACCTACAAGCCACTTGCAAAGCACCTACCGAACCATGAAAAAGATATGTTAACCCTTTTCAGAGAAAACAGCCCATGACCAAAAGACCCCCACAATTCAGAATAGTCGAAACACTGCGCATGATGGAAATGCTCACAGGCAACATCCAATATCTCAAAGAGCTAAAAGAGGAGAGCATGAAGCAGCTAGATGATGCCTGTTCTACCTACTTACAAGGCGCTGACGACGATCAAAAGAGCGAGCTGGTTAGGTTCCTCTACTGGCACAGTAACCTCAACGCAACGACGATCCAACATCTAACAGGCAAGAGCGCCAAACAACTAAGCGCTATATCTGGCCCTCTTTGCTTTATGGCTCAATGTGTCTCCTGTGGAAGCGATTACACTGCCCGCAAGACCAGCAGAAACGCAGACTATGATCGCCAGTGTGACATATGCAGCAACAAGGACAGAATAAGAGCACACAAGGCCTTTCTGCTCGATTGGGAAGAGGTCGACCACGTCCCCGACTCTGTAGACAAACAAGGCTATGCCGCATACCTCAACAGCGGAAGCTGGAAAAAGAAGCGCAAAATTGCTTTAAAGAGGGCCGGTTATCGTTGTCAGCTTTGTTCACAAGCCCAAACTCGGCTTGAGGTACATCACAACAGCTACGATAGATTAGGCAGAGAAGAGCTTGAGGATCTGTGTGTTCTATGCACCAGCTGCCATAAAAAGCATCACAATATCGAATAAGTGATCGTCTATGCGGATAGCGGTTTTGAAAAAAGATTAGTTATTTTATGCTATAAACTTGACGATTATAATCTATCAGGTCATAATAGAGTATAACCAACAAACAACAGGAGCTTAAAATGAATCACAACGTAAAATGTTTATATTTCAATCCAGATTTTTATAGCGATATGTGTATAGATCAGATCCTTGAGGATTTTAATGGAGAAAAAGACATAAATCTAAAAAAATACGAGTCTAAGAAAAAAGTATCTTTTTATGATGATGATGATTTATTGCATGTAATTTTCGAACTACCGTACACAAAGAAATTCAATTTTGACAAGATCATACAAGAAATTCTTTGGCTCATGATCGGATGTGGAAAGGTCGCCTATGACAATAAAATTATAGATTAACAAACAACCAAACAGGAGAAACCAATGTACATTTATCGACACGACACAGCACAGATCGGACAGTTAGAACTCAAGATCAAAACAGGCGAGAACATCGCATCAGACATGATCCGTAGTTACTATCACACCGGCGACAAGCGGATCACCTTCAACAAGCATATGAATATGTTTGAGTGCACAGAACATGACTATCAAGAGATCGCTTCATTGTTCTATCACATCGAGTTCTTAAGCGCCTCATTTGATGCCTTGGGCTGGACACCAGCGGATCAAGGCGACTTTATGCAGCAGTTCGATCACCTGTCGTTGTGGGATGGGTATTATGCCGCTGTCAATGCAATGTGTGAACTAATCGACTAACCAGCAGGAGCACAAAATGACAACACTAGAACAACAACTAAAGAAAGAATTAGGACTACCAAACTATCACAAAGAAGTATTTAATGTTGAATTTAGCAATGAGACTTGTTTGATTTATTTAAATACAGACAACAAAGAGCAAGACCTTATAACTTTACAGCGCATTGAAGAGCATTTGAAACCCAATTGGAAGACACTAATTTACCTTGTTCCAATATCATCGAGTTTTAATGATGATTGCTGGGGAAATAAGAAATATGATGGATCGCAATTAGTATTGAAACTTAAATAATCAACAGGAGCAATCATGAAGAACTATTTAACATCTAGGATCAAGCGCTCCGGCGCTGTCATTGTCTGCGTTATCTGTCCCTTCTGCGGCTATTCGCAAAGGGAGCCTTTAAAGGGCATGGATCGCACTGTCTGCGGGCGCTGTGGGGCATCAAGTGAGAAGGGGCGCTACTACACCAAGCAACAACTGCTCGATCGCATCCACGAGCTAAGAAGGGCGGTCGACCTTAGACACAAAGCTGCTATTCAGGATCTGAGCTGTGGCATCTTGCCCTCCAACAGAGGACAGAACCTGAGACAACAGCGGGATCAGCTTAGGTGCCTGAAAGATGCAGCAGCTGCATATGGAATAACGACAGAACAACAAGAAAAAAGAGGAGCTAGAAATGACTGAATTTATGACCAATGTGCATTATTTTATGCAAGATCACCATTTAATGATCAAATTTTTATTCATTGTGATCGGCGCTGCCGCCTTCGGTTTTGTGATCAATATGGATAAAAAGTTAAAAAAAGATAGGTTATAAACTTGTAATGTATAAAAGACCGGTTTATAATAAAGTATAACCAAACAACAGGAAACACCATGAACACAATCAAAATCAACAACCAAGAATATAATATCCTAAACACAGCTGAGCTTAGATATTGCAAGATGATCACCTTAGAGGGCAAAAGAGGAGCGCAAGCAAAGCTTTTTATCTATGAAAACGGATCCCTCAAGCTTATTAAAGGTGAGTCACACAAGAAAGTAACCATCAAAACAATAGAAATGTAACAACCACCAGCCCCCGAAAGGGGGCACCACCCAGCAGGAGCAAACCATGAACAGCCAAATACCTTTTACTCTTTTATTCGACAATGCAGGAGGCATACTTCTTCAGACTGAGGGCTATTGCCATCACTACACAGATCCAGAGCAAGCGGCTACGGATGTACATAACCTTATTGAGGGTCACGACGCTGCATTATGGGACAACAACGAGCTAGAGTACAGAACATATAACTACGACTATGATCAAGATGATATAAGTGAGATTTTGTTAATGAGCTATGATGAGGATCGTCATTGTGGATTCGCTGAAAAAGAGTTTTTTAAACTACTTACACAAAACATCTAAACACCACCAAACAGGAGAATACCATGAACAACGAAACACTACAGAACTTAAGAAAAGCGGGCTTTATTGTGAAGCTACAAGGCAAAGAGTTTGTGCTCTTTGCTGGGCTTCAAGTCCTAGCTAGAGAGCTGGGCCTTAAGAGCGTGAGCACTGAGCTTGTAAGCATTGATAAAGACTCACAGACCACGATCGACGGTGAGCAAACCGTAATAACAAAGGCCACAGGCTTAACGATATTTAAGGCCACTGTGAGCGGCGATATGGGCACATTCACCTCATACGGGGACGCATCCCCAAAGAATGTTGGCAGGATGATCGCTCCACATCTGATCAGAATGGCCGAGACTAGGGCGATCGCTCGTGCGCTTAGGCTCTATTGTGCGATCGGCATGACCAGCCTCGAAGAACTAGGGGGTGGACAATGAACCCCACAATCACAAGAACAACAGCAAACCGCATTATTCAACAAATGGATGAGGGTTGGCGAAATGGTGCATCTGATCTCATTAAGCGCATTGACCTCTTCCACATCTATCAAAACGGGCGCTGTCTTACCCGATACCGCTTTATACTTAAAGACGGGGCGATCTTGTCCTCGTTTGGAGATTGGAAGAAATACAACAGCAACGATCCACATGCGATCATGATCGACAGTCTGCATCAACTCACAGATCGCAAATTATAACAGGAGATAACATGACACACTTTAATCGATTTTTTAAACACCAGCTTGAGCTAGCCAGCTGCTCTATCAACCAGAGCGAGCTTTGTAGACAGTCACAAACAACATGGCCATGCCTGTGGAAATGGGCAACAAAGCCAATCAAAGAGCGCCCCAAGGATCAAACGCTTTACAGGGTTTTCGTTGTCTTAGCTCCTTATGTCGGTTCTACTCCTCAAAACCTTATGATCGAGGCAAATCAGGCTATTCTCGAAGACTTCTTTGCAAGAATGGAGGTGCTCCATGGGTGAGAGCATCGGGACATATACACCAATCGAGGATCTGAAAGAATGGGACAATAACCCAAGACACAACGATCATGCGGTCGATGAGGTTGCAAAATCGATAAAGCGCTTCGGTTTTGCTTCGCCCATCATAGCAAGGAAGGAAGACAACATGGTCATTGCTGGTCATACCCGACTAGCTGCGGCGCGCTCCTTGGGTCTTGACACTGTGCCTGTTCGCTTTGTGGATCTTGACCCTACAGAGGCGCAGCTGCTTGCTTTGGCTGACAATAAGATCGGTGAGATTGCAGAATGGGATCAAGATCTGCTTAGTGAGGTTTTGACGGATCTCAAAGATGAGGATTTAAGCGGTATCGGTTTCTCTGATGCTGAGCTTGAGGAGTTGATCGAAGAGGTCCAATTTGAGCCGCTGGACAATGTGATAGAAGAGGATCTTGAGGATGAGGACTGGGATCAAATGCCTGATCAATCGGTCAAGATTGCTAAGGCTGGCCGGGTTTATCAGATCGGCGGGCAACAGGTCGCCTGTGGTGATTGCGTTGAGGTTATGCGCTCCCTGCCTGATAACAGTGTGGATTCTATTGTAACAGACCCCCCTTATGGTATCAGCTTCATGTCAAAAGACTTTGATAGTCCAGCTAAGATGCTCGGCCAGATGAGCACAGGACACGAGCAAAGGGGCGCATTTGCTTATGGGGGGACGCATTCAAGAGGATATGCTGATAACGACAATGAGATCTTCCAAGCTTGGTCTGAGCGTTGGCTCACTGAGGCTTTCAGGGTTTTGAAAGATGGCGGGCACATTATCGCATTTGCTGCAACAAGAACAGTCCACAGGTTAGCGGTTGCGGTTGAGGATGCAGGGTTTGAGATAAGGGATCAGCTTGGCTGGTGTTATTACTCTGGTTTTCCTAAGAGCATGGATATTTCTAAGCAGATTGATAAGATGGCGGGGGTTGAGCCTGTTGACATACAGCCTGCTGATCTGGGGTTTAATGATCAGTGGAACAATGTAAACAATAAGCACATTATGCCTCCAGCAACCACCAAAGAGGCGCAATATTGGCAGGGCTGGGGCACAGCCTTAAAACCTGCTTATGAGCCTTGTGTGCTTGCAAGAAAGCCGATCGCTGAAAGGAATGTTGCTAGTCAAGTTTTGAAGACAGGAACAGGGGCGATCAATATAGATGCGTGTCGGTTTGGTTATGGCGATCCTTGTTGGATAGGGCCGCAAGAGAATCAAAGCGGCTGGATGAAACGACGGCCTGATTCACAAGGTGAATTTTTAGCATTGCAAAAAGAAAATGTGTTCGTTGGAAGTGATCTAGGCCGCTGGCCAGCTAACCTCTACCAATGCCCGAAACCATCACGATCAGAGCGTGAGGAGGGACTGACAGATCTTGAGAGCAAAAAAAGAGGTGAGTACTGTTTACAAAGTCATAATGGAAGAAAACGAGAACAGGCATCTGTACAAAACTTTCATCCTACCGTCAAGCCAGTAAATCTGATGCGGTGGCTTGTTCGCCTTGTAACACCCGTTAACGGTCTTGTCTTAGAGCCTTTTCTTGGATCGGGGACTACTGGTGTAGCTTCGAGTCTTGAGGGGTTCAGATCGATCGGTATTGAGCGAGAACCCGACTATGCTGATATTTGTTTGCAGCGGATCAAAAATGCTGAAAGTGCTGATATTGTAGAGATAGAGGCTTTAAAGATTGAGCGCTTAGAGGAGGAAACATGGCCAGAAGAACAAAGCTAACGCAACAAGTAACAGACAGGTTTGTGCAGGCGCTAAAGATGAGCATGACGATTGACCTAGCGGCTAAATATGCAGGCATTACAAGCTCCACATTTTACAACTGGATAGAGAGGGGAAATCGTGAGGGTGAAGGTGCCTATTTTGATTTTATGGAGACAGTAAACAAAGCAATTGCCGAGAGCGCTCTGATCAATATGGCAATCATACAGAAGGCCGCCAAAGGTGGAACATGGCAAGCTTCAGCTTGGATTATGGAGCGGCGCCACAAATACCATGCAAAGCAAGAGCCTGAGGTCATTGTGCAGATTGACGCAAAAGAGGCGAGCATCACACAGCTCATTCAGCAGGTCAAAGAGACAGACCTAGAGCTTGAAACCTTCATAGCTGATCCGGTGATCGACCTTGACGAATAGCCAAGACAGGAAAAAGCTGGAAGAGTCGCTAACACTACGACAGGAGCTACTCGCCTATATAAAAGCCTATCCTTTAGCCGCTGGTCGGCTTTGGGAGCCTTTCTGCTGTCGTTGGGACGGGTTGAGCGATAAAAGCGACAGGTTGCGGGGTTGCGGGCGAAGAATGAAGCGTGTGGGGGCTGGACTCTATCGCTGTGAACATTGCGACATCACAGAAGAGCGAACATCACAAAAGGAGGCAATCCGATCCTTAGCAGAAGAGGCGACACTGATCAGCGGGGGCAACAGGTCAGGCAAGAGCCACATGGGCGCACAGTTGGCTGTTGCATTTGCGGCGGGTAAAGATGAGCGCTGGGTTATGGACTGGATCACACTCAACGAGATCCCGCCTGAGCTTATTCCTGATCGACCATCTACTGTTTGGTGTGGCTCTCTGAGCTACAAAGATGGGCTTGAGTATATGCGGCCTAAGCTGGATCTCTTCCTGCCCAAGAACACAAAGCGGACAAGGTGGAACTCACAAGATCGGGCTGTTGCTATTTTGCCCAACAAAGGACGGATCGTTTCTATGTCTTGTGATGCAGGTCGTGAGGCTTTTCAGGGTGGATCTGTATCTATGGTTTGGCTCGATGAGGAGCCACCCGAACCCGTCTTTGAAGAGTCAATACTGCGAACAGTTGATCAGCGGGGGCGGGTCATTGTGACCGCTACCCCGCTCAAGGGCCTGAGCTGGATGTTTGATCGCTTTGTCGAAAAACCGCCCGCAGGCTTTGCACGTGTTCAGATCTCAGGGCTGGATAACCCGTACATATCAAGTGTTAAGATGCGGCGGGCTGTGGGTCACCTAAGCGAAGAGGCGCAGCAGTCTAGGCTCTTTGGTGAGTTTGCTGCTCAGACTGGGCTTATCTATTCAGAGTTTAGGCCAGATCGCCACATTACAAAGCTCGAAGAGTTACCGGATCACTGGCGCAGGTTCAGATCGATTGACTTTGGAACATCGCACCCGTTTTGCTGCTTGTGGTTTGCTGAGGCTCCAGCTGGCTATCTTGCCGCTGATCCGGTGTTGATTGTCTATGATGAACTGTACTGGACGGAAAAGACCACATTAGAGAGCGGTAGGGAGATCTTGAGGCGCTCAAAGGGGCAGGATTTCGACTGGACTGTGGCAGACCCTGAGAGTCGTGACGGGCGGTTAACATTGGCGCGAGAACTTGACCTGAGAACGCTAGCAGCGCCAAAGCATTTTGGAGTGGTTGAAGGGATCAATCAGGTCAAAGAATTTCTTGCTCCCGATCTTGAAGGCAAAGCCAGACTGCTTATAAAACCAAAATGTAGGAACCTGATCAAAGAGCTTAAGCTGTACAAATGGGACCAGAAAAGCAAACAGGACAAACCGATCAAGAAATACGATCATGCGCTAGATGCTTTGCGTTATCAGGTCATGCAATACAAAAGATTTTTAGCTCATAGATAAAAAATTGATCTTTTTATTTGACTTTATAAATTACCAGTTTATAATAAAGTATAACCAACAAACAACAGGAGTTATAATGAAATATCAAAAAACCATCTATGTAGACATGCAAACCCTCGATAAACTTGAGACAGGAGAAATCAAAATTCAATGCGGGCAATGGATCCAGCTCGCGTGGCTCAATAAACCGTCAAGATGGGCAGGTCTAACAAAATCAGGATCAATATGGGCGCTGCATTCACCCTGCAAAAAATCAAAATTTTCAACCATGTGTACGCGCATAAAAAATTTCCAATAAAGAGAAACAACCAAAGAAGATCGGCCCGAAAGGGCCTTTTTTCGTTTTTGAACAAGAGTTATCAATTTGTGATATATTACGCTCAAAGAGGTGATTATGTCAGATCTAGAAAAGAGACAGGGTTATTTTTTGCGCTTGTGGGATGCGATTACGGGCAAGTCATACGCTCAACCCGTGCCAAAGCCCAAAGAGGAAAACAGGGGTGCTGCTTGGGCCGCTCCTGCTGGTGTGCGACCTACTTACTCACAAGGCGCATCACTGGCCGCTTATGGTATTCATGGATACACACATGCAGCAGCTAAGCGGAGCGCTCAGGATCTCGCAGCACTGCCGATCAAACTGCTTAAAGGACGAGGAGCAAACACTGAAGAGGTCGCTGAGTCTGATGTGCTCGACCTGCTCGACCAGCCCAACAGCAAAGAAAGCGGTTTTATGCTTAGAGAGTCACTGCTCACTGATTTGATGCTTGCGGGCAACTGTTACATTTTGCTCCTTGGTCCTCGTGATAACCGGCCTTTGTCGCTGGTTAGATTGCATCCTGATGAGGTTAGGATCGTCACAGATCCAAAGATGGGGATCACTGGATACGAGCACAACAGCAGCGGATCTGTAGTCCTCTATCCTCCTGAGCGGGTGATACATGGCAAGAACTACAGTTATGCAAAGGGCGCTCAGTCTGTCTATGGTTGTGGCGCTGTTGAGGCCCTAAGCAGGGAGATCGATGCAGACCTCAACGCACAAAAGCTGGCATCAGACGCAAGTGCAAAAGGTCGGCCTGATATTCTACTCTACCCAAAAGAGGACGGGGACATCTGGCCCTCTGAAACAAGGCGACAAATTGCGGATCAGTATACCGGCCTAGCATCAGAAGGTGGTGCTCTTGTGCTCAGTGGACAGGTAGAGGTTAGAGAATTGCAACTGTCCCCGCGTGAAATGGAATTTGAGGCATCGAGGCGCATGGCTAGAGAATCCATATCAGCGGTCATGGGTGTGCCGCCTACCGTATTAGGCCTTCCCAGTGCAAATTATGCCCTTGGCCGCGCCCAAGCGATCAACTACTGGACTGTACAAACCAAGAAGGGAAAGCAGTTAGGTGAATTGCTGACCCTGATCGCCCAACGCTTTAACCCTGATTACAGGATTGAACACGATTACAGCGGGGTTGAGGCTTTGCAAAGTGTAAGAACAGAACAGCTCAACAGGGTACAAATTCACATCCTCAACGGTATAGATCCACAGGCCGCATATGCAGCGGAGGGTCTTGATTTCCCAAGTGTACAACCTGATCCGGCTGACATCGGGCAGGAGGAAGACGACAATGTGAGGATGTTGAGTGCTATCTTTAAAGCGGTTGATTATGGTGACAAGTCAAACGCAAGAGCGGCCATGAACGACCTTCCAGAAGGAACACAGACCGCACTCAAGCGCAAGGCAAAAGAGCACAATGAAGAACATGGGAACAACAAAGCTAAGAAGCTAACGAACAGTAATTATTTAGCTGTGTCTTATCATAGAGGCTTAGGTGCTTACGAGAACAATCCCGCATCTGTGCGGCCTTCTGTTAACAGTGCGCAACAGTGGGCCATGGCTAGAGTCAACAGCTTTCTTTATGCGCTTAGAAATGGACGCTATCGCTCAGGCAAACACGACACAGATCTACTCCCCAAAGATCACCCGATGAGCAGTGAAGAGCGGCTCTATATTGTTGATCATTCTAGGGTTTACGATCCCGAATATGCAGATCTGGCAGTGAGCAAAGATGCAGGTAACCCACAACAACAAAGCCACGAGGACATCAGGCGATCTGTTCTTGGTTCACCACCAAATTGGGAGCGATATAGGGAAGCACATGCGCTGTATAATCCAGAACAGGATCAAATGTTAGACGGTTATTTGTTGCTCATTGCAAGACGAGAAGACCCACAAGATCCAACAAATGCAGCACCTGAAGAGGGGCGCCTTGTGGTCTATCAGGATCTACTTAGTCGAGCAGTGGATCTCCTCAATGGCGCAGAGGGTAGACTTGCAATCACTGAAGAGGAGCGTGAACGGGCCTATCGTGTGATCTCAAGATACTACGACAAGCTTGGTCAAGATGCTCCAGCTTTGTCGCCTGTTTACTTGAGTCTTCAACCGAAAAAAAAAATTCTGAGATAACCAACTTCCCTAAACGAGGCGACGATCTTAAAGTCAGTCTTAGAAACTCACAGTGGAAATTGTTCGACCCTGCTTATGCTGCAAAGCTCAAAGATGAATATCCTAAGATCTGGCGGGCTGGCGGCAACATACGAGGCAATGACCAGTATCGAAGACTCACACCAATCGTTAAGAATAACGGTGTACCCACATCAGAATCAGAAGAGAACGCTATAAGGCTAAGAGAAGCTTGGGTCGCTAGGCACGAGGGCGACGGGGCGCAATTCAGAGACAGGGATCACCCGATCAACCTGTCCACCGTTGCGGGCCTTGTGGCTCAAATCAAATGGTACGGGGTAAGCGTGATCGGTGAGAGTAGAATGAAGCAGGTTCTCAACGAGCTAAAGCGCAAACTCGACAAGGAAGATCGATCATTTACCCCAGAAGAGCGGGCGGACATGTGGCGAGCTTGGATTGAGCGCTCACAACGCAAGGCAGAAGAGGGAATTAAAAGGCGCGTAAATGGCTATTTAAGAGGCGCAAGAAGGCGCTTTGTGCGAATAGTCGAAGAGAACAGCGAGAAGGGCCTGCTTGATGTAGTACGGGCGCAGAAAGCGGAAGAGTTAAGACTGCTGAAACAAGGCTATCAGGGCGAGTTTGTTAAGTGGTTTATGCTGACTGGAAACGCAGAGCTGGATCGGGCCTTCCGAATTGCTGATGTGGCTAGACCGCTTGATCTTGTCTTCGGTCGTCGTGATCTTGCTGTGCAGCTGTCGAATAGAGCAGCGCAAGAAATGACGAACACCACAGTCAGCAGTGTAGAGTCTATCATTCAGCGGGGCCTTACATCAGGCGCAAGTGTGCCAGATATAGCAAGCAGTCTGTCTAACTCGTTAGCTTTCAGTCCAGATCGAGCGCTGAGAATAGCAAGAACCGAAAGCACCAAGGCACTCAATGCTTCAACGGATCAGGCCTATCGACAAGCAGCTACAGCAGGGATCAACATTCAGAAGCAGTGGCTCAGTTCAAGGGATGCGAAAGTAAGAGAAGCACACGCGGAGCTTGATGGTGTGGTCGTGGGGGTCAATGAGGAGTTTGAGAGCGAAGGATACACAAGTCCAAGCCCTGCCAACTTCGGCGATCCGTCGCTGGATGTGAACTGCCGCTGTACTATTGTCCCTGTTATTGATGGTAAGACAGACCTGTAACAATGCGACCAGACAGCAGCAATCCTTCCCTACCCACTGCCCGATCGCATGTAAACAAAATTTATTAGAGGTTCTTTAATTGATAATTAAAATTTTCGAACCACTCAGCAAAGTGCATCATGGAGTTTGTATGGTGTGAGCCACAATCTCTATACTCCTCGTCCTTACTTGCCCAGTATTCCGGTGGATTGATGTCAATCTCAGAAGTTATTTTTGCCAATTCCTTAAAAAGCTTTTTAAGATCAGATTTAGAATTAGAGAATATACATTTTTGATCATTGTCAATAAAAAATACNACACAGAATTTTGATCCGTACTCACCAATCTCTACTTCGTTATTGATGAATCTATTTGCAATATTGTTCATGATTTGCTCCTGTTTGGTGGTGGTTATTGGTTCAGCTTTAATTCACAGCTTCTAATTATAGCGCTCCAAAGCTTAGACAATGATGTCTCTGATATATTGTCCAAAAAGTCTTTTGTGTCTGGGTGATACTCTGCACTTTCAAACACTCCGTCATTGGTGTATTCGTCGAAACAATCATACTCAAACACCGCTGTTTTCTCAAAGAAGCACTTGCCCTCTTTGAAAAGGAGTACTTTAACTTGGCTATCTTCAAAGTTAATAACAATATTTTCGGCAATATATTGTTTTGTGTATCTTTCTAGTTGTAATTGTTTGTCCATGGTTTTCTCCTGTTGTTTAGGTATACTCTATTATAAATCAGTATTTTATACATTGCAAGTTTATATATAAAAAAACTCAAAATAAATATCATTCTTGTAATATTTGCATTTCTGTAGTATATAGAGTTGAGGATCGTATGAATAAAGTACATTACATAGTCAAAAGACAAGAGCAGACAGCAGAAGCGGAGCCTTCTAAGGTGTCATTTGTTGCGTCAACCGCTACCCCTGATCGCTATGGTGACATCATAGATCAGAAAGGGTGGACGCTGGATGCTTACAACAAGAACCCGATCGTATTGCTAAATCACGATAGCTCACAGCTGCCGATCGGGCGGGGTCAAGTGCAAGTCAAAAACGATCAACTTGTTATTGATGTTGAGTTTGACATGGACGATCCACGAGCCGCCGAGGTCGCAAGGAAGACACAAAAAGGCTTTATGAACGCGGTTTCTGTAGGCTTTCAGCCTTTGCAAAGTGCGCTTAGAGCAGAACTGCCCAAAGATAACCCTTATTACGGTAAGAGCGGCCAATTTTTTAAGAGCGCTGAACTGCTCGAAGTTTCGATCGTAACAATACCCGCAAATGGTGAGGCAACAATGATCACACAAAAAGAATTCAATGAATTTAAAAGCAGTATGCTCCACGAGATCCGCAACATGATCCGGTCTGAGCTTCTTACTCTGCCTGAAATGCGCATCAAGCACATTTTAGAGATCAGTGAAGAGGACGACAAGATCGTAATCTCCTTTGCCAAAGCCAAAGAAGAAATGGACGATATGGAGGACATGGAAGAAGAAGCGCTTGATCGAAGCAAAGAGGAAGAGGAAGAGGACGAAAAGAAAGACCTCGAGGACAGTGAAGAGGACTCAACAGAAGATATGCCGAAAGCATACGACGATGAGGACAGCGAAGAGGACGACAAGCGAAAAAATTTTAAGACTGATATTGATAAAATCGCTGAGCTGTTTGCTCAGATCATATAAAACCCTAAGGAGGACATAATATGTCTAACCACAAAATCGAAGAGGCTAAGCGCCTTGTTGCGGGACTGGTCAAGCATCAGCGAGAATCAGACGACCGTATGAACAACTTTGAGCAGCAGGTCAAAGACCTCAAGAAAGCTCAGCAGCTCATGGCAGAAGGTCAAGAGCGAACCATCACACCCGAGATCAGCGGCGGCGATTTTGCGCTTAAGCAATTTATGAATGAGGACGGTGTACGCTGGACAAGCGGAACCTCTAGAAAAGAAATCTCTGGTCGTGGTCGTGTAACAGTAGAAGAGAAGGGCCTGCTTGATGCAGATACTTATGCTAACGAATGGCATGCTGATCTGTGCAAAATGGCACAGGAGCGCTCACTTGTTCGCGGTATTATGCGCGATGCTTCCACTCCTAAAGCTGACATGAAGCTTTACAACCACCTACAAAAAGCACCTTCATTTATGAAGCCTGCTGTAGAGAAGATCTTCTCTGATTCTGCTGGTGTTGGTGCTGAGTGGATCCCTGATGAGTTCTCAAATCAGCTTTATCAAACCTTCCAAATTCCTCGCGGACTGCGTTCTTTGTTTGCTGATGTCCAGATGGATCGCGANACTCTTCTTGTTCCAAAGTTGAGCCGTGGCGGACGTCCTTACATCAAAGGCGCTGCTACTGATGATCTCGCTTCTTACACTGCCTCTACTATTGAGACAGCGCAGAAGACGATCAGAGCTAAGGGCTTGGCTGTTCTTATGAACATTGATGATGCAGCGGGCGAAGACTCAGCATTTGCAATCATTCCAGCTATGACTCGACAGGTAGCTCAGGATCTTGAAGATGCTTATGAAGATTGTATGATTAACGGCGACACAGCAAGCCCTCATCAAGATGATATTGAGAACTGGAATATTCGAGAGCGCTGGGGCGCTTCTGATCTTGGTACCTCAGCAGATCACAGAAGAACCTTCTTAGGGCTTCGCGCTGCTGCTTTGGACAAAGGAACAGGCGACAATAGTACTTTTAACTTTGCTAATTTCCTTGCTGTATCTGCTTCCATGGGTGAGCTTGCAATGGGTAACAAAATCATCATTGCATCACCAGAAGCTGTTCTTGCTAATTTCCTGTCTCTTACTGAGGTAGCTACCGTTGATAAGTACGGCCCTGCTGCCACGGTTCTCAGCGGTGAAATTGCAAGCTTGGCGGGAATGCCCATAATTTTAAGCCGTTTCATGGGCGCTGATCTTGAGAACACAGGTAAATTCCTAGGATCAGGATCTAAAGACAAAACCGGTTATCTGATCGTCAATCGTGATAGCTATTACAACTATGTAAGACGCAGAATCACCATTGAGACTGATAAAGACATTAAGAGCGGTGTTATTCAGGTTGTAGCGACCATGAGAGGAACTTTTGATTCTCCTGATGCAACAGCGACCAAGAACGTAGCTTATCATTATAATCTTGGAATATAGGAGTTTAAAATGCCGATTATACTTAATGGATATTTAGATATCACAGCCGGGTCTGCTCATGATCTTTTCTTGGTCTGTCCTGTCGGTCTTCAAATGAAAGAAGTTCGACTTTGTGCAAGCACAATCGCAGCTAATGCAGTCAACTTTTTGACTTTGAGCGTTCAGAATGCTGATGCCTCAAAGACCTACGCAACAAGAGCAACCAGTTCAAGCGGTTTCTCTGTTGGTGTTGTTGAGTCTCTGACTTTAGGCGAAGCAGACGATCGTGATTTTGCAGCTGGTTCAGCTATAAAAATTCGAGTTGGACACAGTGGATCCGGTGTTGCTGGTCAAATCTCAGTCAATGTTCTCTGTGATCTTGCTAGAGATTATAGCTAGGTGATCTAATGGCCCTTGTATCTGCTGCAACACTTAGACAGTATCTACCAGAGATACAAGGGTCAGATCTAGACGCTGACCTTAATGGCCTCATCAGTCGAGTTGAATCCGCTATAGCTCGCTATCTTGGATTTACCTTGGCTGATGGGGCTACATCTTTAACTTTGGATCAGTCCACCTATAGCTTACATATAGATGGACCTATGTTTTCCATGCCTACCGTTCTACAGATCCCGATCAAACCTGTTGTTTCTGTCTCCTCGTTACACAGTGACCCGGATCTGGAGTACTCCGCAGACACTGAGATTGCATCCTCCCAGTTCATTCTCGACACAGAAAACTCTCGTATCATCTTGAAGACTGACAGCACTGCTTCATTTGATCGAGGGTACCGCAATATTAAGGCGGTTGTGTCTGCGGGCTACTCCACCTCTTCACCACCTGATGACCTTGTTCATGCGATCTGTGTCTATGCAAGCCATTTGCAGCGAGCAAAGACCTCACAGGGCAATCAGGCAATTACACAGCGTAACTCAACTGTCACACTCAGCCCGCGCACAATGCCGCCTGAGGTCAAAGAGATTTTAAGAGGGTTCAGAAATGGCTCAACTATCCTTTGATCAGTTTATAAAAGGCGCACAAAAGGCCCAGCGGCGACTCATAAAGGATCTCAATAACATTCTATTGAAGAGCGCCTTAAGAATGGAGCGTGACGCAAAGAAGAACGCTACAAGTTTCCCCAAAGTGCGAACAGGGCGCTTAAGGTCGTCTATTATGGGCTTGACCGATGCGCCACAAGGCACACCAAGAATTGTTCTGAGAGCTGGCGGTCAATCTGCCGGATCAGATGTAGATTATGCAAAGTATCAAGAATATGGCACCCGCTTTATTCAGCCGCCAAGGCTCTTTTTAGGCAAGGCAGTGTTAGCAGAGCGTGACAGGTTACCCAATGCCCTCAAGCCGCTTTTATCAGTGTCTCTAGGGGTTGAAAATGAGTAACTCGATACAAGTCACCATCATCGACAAGATCAAAACCCTGATAGCTGCCGATTATAGCTCAGGGTTCAGCGGATCGAATTTGTCCGCTTCTGGTCGGGTGATCATAGGAGCGCCAAATGGAGCACCACTGATCCCCAGTGCGTCGATCATCTACATAGACACCATTGAGCGCCAAGGTCGAACACTAGGGCGCTATGTTGGGGAGTCGGTCTTCCAAATTGTAGCTTATGCTGGGGCCTCAACGCTTGAGAACCGGATCAGGCTGGCAATAAACCTAGCTAGCGACATACAAAAGACGCTCACATCTGATCGAACTTTGGGCCTTGCGGGCCTTACTGAGGATGTTTTAGTTAATCAAACTGCGCTAGACGGTGAGGAATATGGTATAAGTCAAGCAGGGATCGCTCTGCTTGAGGTTAGAGTAACTCATCAAACTCAATTTGGGGTCTAGCTGTGAGCTGGTACAATGGATCATTCAATCGCCGCATGCCGGTTACGATAGACGGGAGCGGTGCGACTGCTGGAACTCACGATTTTGAAGTGACAATTCCGGCTGATTGGGATGATTTCTGGGACAACATCAGATCAGACGGGAACGATATTGTGCTCACTGATGCAGACGGAAAGAGTATTTTAAACTTTCAATTTAAGAGCGGGTTTAACCTGCCCAATAGATCGCTAACCTTGCAGGCTGAAAACATCAATCTAGGCTTCACCGGTACAATGCGAGTGTGTCAGCTTTACTTTGACAATGCCAACCAGAGCAGCAGCTTGCAAACTGCGATCACAGTGTCAAGTGTCTTAACAGGACACATCTATCTAGGCGGCCCTGCTGGCTTTGTCGTTAAAGATAGCGGGTTCAGGCCGATCGGAACAGTCCCGACAAGCATATTTCAAAAAGATCCAGATGATGAGATCGATATCTGGTTTCCTGTTGGCACAAGGCTTGCAAAGCGCCGATTAGAATATAATCAAAGACTAGATTTTAAGCTTATTCAGAGGGCCTCTATTGAGGTTAAGAACAGCAGTAAAGTCAATCAGGTGTCAATGTATGCGCTTGAGGAGCTTAGGGTTATAAATGGTTGGTGCCGCTTGAGGATCAAGGCTGGGACTGACAACAATGATTTTACAGTTAGATTAGGGATGGTGACCACTGATGCAGAGGTGATCATCATGTCGTGTTTATTACAAGTTAGAGAGCTAGCAGCTCAATAAGGAGATTAAGATGCCTTTACAGTTTGGACGATCAGGATTTATCAACTTAGGCGAAGAGTCAAGCTATGGTTCGGCCTCATCTTTGACAGTGACAAATAGAATTGTGAGCGCAAGCTTGGCAGAGTCACAAGAGCGATCAAGAAAGTCATTTTTAACCCAAAGCGGCGCAGCTTTTTCGGTCGGTCATTTTGATAACTTTCTCATGGTTGGTGGTTCGGTTGAGCTTCCTTTGCTCTATGAGGGATCAGGACTTCTAATCAAAGCAGCATTGGGATCTGTGTCGACCGCTGGGGCCGGGCCTTCTTATACTCACACATTCGCCGCATCTGCCGATCTGCCCAGTTTGACCGTTGAGTTCCAAAGGGGTACAGGATCAAGCGAAAAGTTCTTGGGCTGTATGGTGTCAAGTATCTCTTTCAGCGGCGCAGCTGGTGAGGAAATTATGATGAGCGTTGACTTTATCGCTCAGGATGCAAACACTCGAACCGGAACAGCAAGTTCCACTCTTGGATCTGGTCGTCAAGTGTTCCATTTTGAAGCGGGTACACTGTCGTTTGGTGGAAATAATTACAATGTTAGATCGTTTGAATGTACCATAGACAACAAGCTAGCTAGGCGGCAGGTCTTAGGCGACAAGAAGACACTTGAACCCGCTATCAGTGATGTACGGGAGGCAATGTTTAACCTCACGCTTGAAATGGAGGACGACAACCTCTACAACGCTCAACTAGGTGACACCACATCAGACGCTGTTCTTGTGTTCTCAAACTCAGAAAGTGACAGCATCACCTTTACGCTCAAAAATGCCTATATAACGGACTACAGTGATCCTGTGAATACATTCGGCGCTTTGGAGCGTTCAGTTACTTTTATGGGCGAAGCTGACAGCAGCAACGAGGCGATCAGCATTGTGATTGTGAACCAACAAAGCTCGGCGGTTGCTAACTAAACGAAAAAGGCCCTTCTCAGGGCCGATCTTCTTTAATTGGTTATCAAGCTCTGAGCTATAAGCTATGAAAGAATAATGTAATTTTTTGGTTTTTTGCCTCTGAATCCATATTCTTTAAACTCGATTTCAGATAAAGAGCTTCCTTCAATCGGTTGAAATATATCATAATCACAATACGGAGCGTTGCCCTTTTCTGTCATCAATTCATAATGCTCTCTGGAGGTTTTAATCAAGATGGAATCTACTACTTTATTTGACACAAATTCACCATACCACCATCGTTCTGTTATGTCTTCCCATCCCTCATCATCTGTATCATGTGTGCTTATGTATTCTTTGTAGAAATCGTTATCATCCATTTCTTGAGACAGAATCCATACTGATTTTTTTCCTATATAAAAAGTAATGTTGTAGTGATGATAAGCACATTGAAAATAGTTTAAGTGTGCGTCTAAATCATTTGTTAATTTCCAATAATTGTTCATTTTCGATCCTGTTGTTAGGGGTTTGCCCTTTGATAATACCATGTACACTATGAACTGCAAGTTTATAATGTAAAATAAATTAAAAAACCTTTATCTAGGATCCTTGATATGTTAAAAAACCGGTACACCCTTAACAGATCAACAGGAGGATCACATGAAG